>WLWF01000322.1_pt1 | contig 47146 bp, 37 predicted proteins | sample 6718331 | NCBI WGS metagenome assembly WLWF01 (sample SAMN12718692, study PRJNA515312) | sponge metagenome | isolation source: marine sponge | host: Mycale hentscheli | place: New Zealand: South Island, Marlborough, Capsize Point | collected 2003-05-01 | reverse complement strand
TTGATTCCAATGCCTGCGTGATCGTTGATAGTGATAAAAATCCTAGGGGTACTCGAATATTTGGTGCCGTAGCCCGTGAGTTGCGAGACCGTAATTTCATGAAAATTGTGAGTCTGGCAAGTGAGGTAATTTGATGTTGATTCGTACAGGTGACACAGTTGAAGTTCGATCGGGTAACTCACGCGGTACGCGTGCACGTGTCCTCTCGGTCGATTCAGCCAGCGGCAAACTTGTCGTTGAGGGAGTGAACCGAGTCTATCGCCACATAAAAAGAAGTCAGAAGAATCCTCAAGGGGGACGACTTAGCAAGGAGATGCCGATTGATGCATCGAACGTCTTGCTCGTCTGTTCTGCTTGTGGGAAAGCATCTCGTCTCGGTGTTGCTCTGGCGGACGGAACAAAAAAACGAGTCTGTCGGAAGTGTCAGGGTGACCTAGGCGAGGTTGGTCGATCGAGGGCCAGCTGAAGGTAGTCGAAGGTGCTCTTCAATTTAGTGAGTAGTGTTGGTGATTAAGGAAACAGGCAAGAAGACAGATTTACGGATACGGTTGAATTAAGGGAAACGGAAATGGCAAAAAAGTCAAAATCTGCAAACGGTTCAGGTAGTGAATCCGCCTCGGGAACACCGCGGCTGCAGGAGATCTATAACAATACGGTCCGTCCAGCACTTGCAGACGAGCTTTCCAAAAAGAACCCTCACGCGATTCCACAGATCGAGAAGATAGTGATCAATATGGGAGTCGGGACGGCCGTTACAGAGAAAAAACATCTTGAAGAGGCCATGGCAGCGCTTAGTCAAATAGCAGGACAAAAGCCCGTGGCAACGTTGTCTCGAAAAGCGGTTTCTGGATTCAAACTACGAGAGGATTTGCCGATTGGATGCAAAGTGACGCTCAGGGGACGCAGAATGTACGAGTTTCTTGATCGTCTTATATCGATGGCACTTCCACGAGTACGGGATTTTCGTGGCTTGTCGGCGACCTCGTTTGACGGTTGCGGCAACTATAGCCTCGGACTATCAGAGCAGATGGTTTTTCCGGAGATCAATCCTGATAAGTTCACTCGCCCGCAGGGTATGAATATTACCTTGGTAACGACAGCTCATTGTGATGATGATGCCCGAGTCCTGTTGCGAGCGATGGGGCTTCCTATGAAGAAAACCGAGGAGGAAGGAGGAACTGCGGCGTAGCAGTTCTGCAAATAACCTAATGCCGTCAGTACGTCGTAGTGACGGTTGGTAAAGATTATGGCAAGTAAATCCAAAATTGCCGCTGCAAAGCGGCCACCAAAATTTTCGACCCGAACTATTCGTCGATGCATGCTGTGTGGCAGGCCTCGAGCGGTATACCGCAAGTTTGGAACCTGTCGCATTTGTTTCCGGAAGTTGGCTGATCAAGGCAACATTCCGGGTGTTCGTAAGGCCAGTTGGTAGGAACGAAATCATATGATGACCGACCCGATAGCCGACATGCTCACTCGTATCCGAAACGCTGTTCGTGTTGAACGGCCAACGGTAGACGTGCCCTTTTCCAAGGTGAAGCGTGGCCTGGCTGATGTATTGAAAAAAGAAGGATTCATTTGGGATTGGCGAGAAGTCGAATCTACGCCGGCTCCGGTGCTCCAACTTGAATTGAAGTATGGTCCGAATGGTGAGCGGTTAATCCGTCATATCAAAAGGATTAGTACACCAGGCAGGCGTGTCTACAGCAGGTCGGCTCGTCTGCGGCCCATCCTTAATGGGCTCGGTATCACAATCCTCTCAACTTCGAGCGGTGTCGTGAGTGACAGAGAGGCTCGACAGCGAAAGCTTGGTGGTGAAGTTTTGTGTGAACTGTGGTGAGTTTTGAGTAAGCAATTGTAAGTTCGGTATCGATGCACTCAGTCCGTTGGTAGTGGCTGAGTCGAGAGAAAGGTTTCCAGCATGTCACGAATAGGTAAATCGCCCGTTGCCATCCCTCAAGGTGTCAATGTGAAGGTAGACAGCCGTTTAGTATCGGTTGAAGGCCCGCTCGGCAAGTTGGAGCATGAGCATCACCCTGCAGTAAGTGTGGATGTAGATGACTCTGCAGCACTCATCCGTGTCTCGAGGGATGACGACGCGAAGCTGTCGAGATCTTTGCACGGACTGACTCGATCACTCGTAAATAATATGGTTGAGGGAGTCACGAAGGGTTATGAAAAACGACTCGAGATTGTTGGAGTGGGCTATCTTGCAGTTTTGCAAAAAGATGTGCTGCAATTACGGGTTGGTTTTGCGAACGAACTTCACGTTCCAGTTCCAAAGGGTTTAAATGTTACCTGCCCTGATCAGACTCATATCAATATTAAAGGTATCGACAAGCAGTTGGTTGGGCAGTTTGCTGCAGAGGTTCGTTCGCTTCGGAAGCCGGAACCGTATAAAGGAAAAGGAATCCGTTACGAAAATGAACAAGTTCGTCGCAAGGCAGGTAAGGCAGTCACGAAATAACGCAAGGTGCCCAGTGCGGCTGATAGCGTGCTAACGAGGAGAAATTGAAATGGATCATGCGAAATCAATACTGCGACAGCGAACACGTCGTCGCCATCGCGTTCGCAAGCCGCTTCGAGGTACATCGGAACGGCCGCGGCTATCTGTGCGCCGTAGTCACAAACACATTTATGCACAAGTAATTGATGACGCATCTGGCAAAACGGTTGTCGCAGCAGCTACAGTTGAGCCGCAACTCAAGTCAGATGTTGCTTTCGGCGGTAATCGCAGCGCTGCTGTTGCCATTGGCAAGGCTGTTGCTGAACGGGCGAAAGCAGCAGGGATATCACGAGTTTGTTTTGATCGTGGTTCGTGTCGGTATCACGGTCGCGTTGCAGCGTTGGCTGATGCTGCACGTGAAGCGGGATTAGAATTCTAAGCGAAAATTTTCAGGAGATTAAGCGTGGCAGCAAACACATCAGGTGGACGAGAATCCCGGGCAGGTGGACGAGAATCCCGGGCAGGTGGCGAATTCACTGAAAGAGTAGTGAAGGTTCGTCGATGTGCGACTGTTGTCAAAGGCGGCCGGCGTTTTAGCTTTGCTGGCCTCGTTGTTGTGGGGAATGGGAAGGGCAAGGTTGGCTGCGGGTATGGAAAGGCAAATGAAGTGCCACCTGCGGTAGAGAAGGGCATCAAGGACGGCATGAAGAACCTTGTTGAGGTTCCTCTGGTGTCTGGAACGATCCCACACCGCGTTGAGGGATTGAGCGGGACATCAAAAATCATTCTGTTGCCTGCCAGCCCTGGTACAGGAATCATCGCTGGTGCTGCAGTGCGAGCTGTCTGTGAATCAGCTGGTATTAAAGATGTGCTAACAAAATCCCATGGTTCAGTGAATCCATTAAACCTTGTGAAAGCCACAATTGATGGTCTGAAGCAATTGCGAACACTAGAAGATGTAGAGCGACTTCGAGGAGTTGCTCTCTCAGAAAATTCATAAGACAAATGTGACACACGTTCACTTAGAGAAGGGTTGATTAAGCAGGTATCTCCATGAGACTCAATGACATTAATAAAAGTGTTCATAAAAACCGTAAACGTTCGCGGATAGGTCGCGGGCCCGGATCCGGCCACGGCAAGACATCAGGCCGAGGCCATAAAGGTCAGGGGCAGTTGGCTGGCTGGAGTGCCCCTTCAATTTTTGAGGGTGGACGAAGTCCAATTATTCGACGAGTTCCGAAACGGGGCTTTAATAATCGTCATGGCAGAATCGTCAAAAGCATCAACGTGTCCGATCTTGAGACGGCATTTGAGGCAGGCACAAATGTCACGCCTGAACTACTCCGTACGTCTGGTGTTGCTAAAGGTATTTGGCACGAATTGAAGATTTTAGGTGACGGAAAAATTTCAAAGTCATTGTCGGTTTCCGCACACCGGTTCAGTAAGCAGGCACGTGAGAAAATCTTGGCGGCTGGAGGAAGCGTGAGTGAGGTGCCCGGCCCAGCGGCTCTCGTGAAGGGGCAAAAAAAGGTTCGGGATGCCGAACAATCAGCATCGCCACAAGCGAGTGTTTCAGAGTAGATTAAGGATGCTAATGTCGTGCGTGGCAGTGCCTATTGAGATTTGATTTCCCCAGATGCTTTTTTGGATCGCGAAAGCCAGTTACTAATTTTTCAACGAATTCGAAATGCTGACGGAACAGCCAAGGTTTTTCGGAACAAAGACAGGGAGTCGCTGACGTGTTCGAGAAGATAAGAATCATTTTTACGATTCCAGAGTTGCGTCAAAAAATCTTACTGACTCTTGGCCTGCTTGCGATTTATCGTGTCGGGTGGCAGGTCCCTTTGCCAATTGTTGATCCGGCCGCGATGCGAGCCTTTGCGGAGGAGTCGGGCGGAATCAGTGATCTCCTCAAGACAGTTGCAGTCTTTTCAGCAAGCCAACTTTCGCAGGCCACAATTTTTGGGCTCGGGATAATGCCATATATTTCTGCATCAATTATTTTTCAGTTATTAGGTACAGTTTGGCCGCCTCTTGAAAGACTTCAAAAGGAAGGCGAGTCGGGTCGCAAAAAAATCAATGAGTACACACGGTACGCGACTGTTGGCATTTGTCTCCTGCAGAGTTGGGCATATGTTGCATTTCTTTCGAATACTCGAATCGGTGAAGCATCTCTTATCCAGTCGAGTTTTCTCGTAGATGGGAGTTTGCCGTTTTCGTGGCAGCTGGTTGCAGTGCTGACAATGACAGCAGGCACCGTTTTCCTCATGTGGCTTGGTGAGCAAATAGATGAATTTGGTATTGGGAATGGAATAAGTTTGTTGATCATGGCAGGCATTCTCGCCGCCATGCCAAGTGCACTTGTGTCACTCGCGGGAGACACAAGTTGGGAACTTGGTGGGGGTGGTGGGAAAATGGGTATTGAGACAATTCTCGTTTTGGCGGCTCTTTTTGTTGGCGTTGTCGCCGGGGTAGTCTTTATGACTCAGGGGCAACGACGAATTCCTACTCAGAGTGCGAAGCATGTGCGAGGGAGAAGAGTTTATGGAGGCACTCGTCAATATCTTCCACTTCGTGTGAATCAAGCAGGTGTTATGCCGATTATCTTCGCGAGTTCATTGCTGCTGTTTCCGCAGATGTTTTTTCAGTATTTGAGTAGCGCTTACCCAGGGAATACGGTGCTGGCGGCACTTCATGATTCATTTACGAGAGGGCAGTCTTACCTTTACAACATCTGCTACATCGCACTCATCTACTTCTTTTGCTATTTTTGGACAGCAATCACATTTAATCCCAAAGAAATGGCTGACAATCTAAAGAACTTCGGCTCATTTATTCCTGGCTACCGACCAGGGAAGAGAACTGCCGACTATCTTGAGCGAGTCATGGAGCGAATTACATACGTCGGAGCGGGGTTTCTGGCTCTCGTTGCAGTCATCCCGACGATTGTGAGTGGAGCACTTGGCATCCCTGCTCAGATTGCTAGTTTTTATGGAGGCACCGGTTTGCTTATTGCAGTGAGCGTTGCATTCGATCTTGTTCAAAAAATTGATAGTCATCTTGTGATGCGGAACTACAGTGGTTTGCTTGAGAAGTCATAACTTGATCTGTCACAACCAGATATAGCTCGGTTGCTACCTTTTTGCCGTTGAGCCTCTTACGTCGGCTTCATAACCCTCTAGTTTCATTCCATGGTCTTGTAGTCCTATGCGGATAATCCTGATTGGACCACCGGGGGCAGGGAAGGGAACCCAATGTGAGAGACTCGTCAACTTTCTTCGAGTGCCGCACCTCTCGACAGGCGAGATGCTACGAGCCGCCATTGCACAGGAAACAGCTGAGGGAAAAGAGGCCTCTACCTATATGCAGGCGGGCCAGTTGGTCCCGGATCAACTCGTGCTTGGATTAGTGACACGCCGACTGAAGGACCAGGATTGCCGGGGAGGCTGCCTTCTTGACGGGTTCCCGAGAACAATTAATCAGGCCGAAATGCTTGATGATCTTCTCGAGCGACAAGCAATGAGCGTTGACGGTGTAATCGAACTGTCCGTTCCTCAAGAGGAACTTGTTCGTCGTATGCTGGCACGAAAAAGAGAAGACGATAGCCCAGAAGTGTTCGCTCGTCGAATCGAAAGTTTTGAAAGACAGACGGCCCCTCTGCTGGAATATTATAAATTACAAGGGAAATTAAGAAGTGTGAACGGGATGGGCTCTGCTGATGATATCTTTGACCGGGTTCGGCAGGCAATCCGTGCATTTCGCCGAGCAAAACGCTAGAACAATTGAAAAGGTCATGCGGTGAATTGAAGCGTTTCGGATGTACTCTGTATTATTGAGAAGAGGCGATGGCAGGATTGTTTCCTGCCCCCTCGGTAGTCTTGGTGAAGAGGAAGAACTGACGTGCTGAAGCTAAAATCGAGTCGAGAGATAGAGGCCATGCGAAAGGCTGGCCTTGTTGTTTGGGAAGCCCATCAAATTGCGAAACGTCTTGTTCGTCCCGGAGTAACAACTGGTGAAATTGATCAGGCAGTGGAGAAGTTCTTTGAGGAAAAAAATGTTGTGCCACTGTTTAAGGGTGTCCCGGGGCGAGTGCCTTTTCCTGCCGTATGCTGCATATCGGTAAATGATGAAGTCGTGCATGGCATTCCCGGTTCTCGGAAGTTGGTGGAAGGTGATATCATCAGTATCGATACCGGCTGCAAACTGAAGGGCTGGTGTGGTGATTCCGCTTTTACACATGCAGTTGGCCAGGTAGACGACGATGTTCAAAAACTTTTGGACTGTACATCGGGTGTTCTGCAGTTGGCGATCAAACTTATGGGCTTACGAAATCGTTGGGGTGATGTTGCATCAGAAATGGCGACCTTTGTACGAGATTATGGGTTTGCTGTTGTTGAGAATTTTGTTGGTCATGGCATAGGTAAGAACATGCATGAGGATCCTCAGGTGCCAAACTTCTGCTCACCGTCGTTTCGTCGTAAGCATGATTTTGAGCTGGAACCAGGGCTTGTTATCGCGGTGGAACCCATGGTGAACATGGGGACCAAAAAAGTACGACCACTGCCAGATTTCTGGACCCAATCAACGGCTGATGGGCAGTACAGCGCTCATTTTGAGCACACAATAGCAATGACGGAGGATGGCCCCTGGGCTCTCACGGCGGACCCCCAATCTGGAGAGGAAGAGGAAACGACTGATGTCGCGACGACTACTCAGGGGTAACTGGCCCATGCTCAACTCGCCTCATGTCTGCTTGGAATTCGCTCGATAGCCGGAAATTCGCGTGCCTACTTGTGAACCACCGTTCGCCGTGGCTATACTTCGTGGCTTCGATTTGTTCAGATCATCTGTCTTACTATTGCTGTGAGGTATGACGCTCTCGCGTCATGATTTCAATGAAAGTGCGTGCCAGCGTCAAACGGATTTGCGATAAATGCAAGATTGTCCGCCGTCGCGGTGTGGTCTTCGTTTTATGCGACAATCCGCGGCATAAACAACGACAAGGCTAGTAGAACGGTTGAGGAAGTTCCGTTATCTGGCGAATCGAGTGATTGAGTCAAAGCAGGTAGTGCTGGAGGCCTGGCGATTGATCAAACCCAATCGTCAAATTTCAACTACTGATTCAATTCAAGGTGTATCACAAATAGATTTGGTTCGTTCCTGAAAGCTACCTATGCCACGTTTGCTCGGTGTTGACATACCTTCCGACAAAAAAACTGTCTACTCACTTCAGTACCTTTATGGCGTTGGACCTCGCGTTGCAAGAGAGCTTTGCCGCAAGGCTGGCGTGAGTCCTGAAGATCAGGCAAGGGAACTTCATGAGGACGAGTTAGCGCGTATGGCTTCGCTGCTCGACAAGGATTATGTCGTCGAGGGGCAGTTGCGGAGACAAGTGGCCCAAGGGGTTTCTCGCTTGAAAGACATTGGCTGCTATCGTGGAATTCGCCATCGACGTGGCCTGCCAGTTCGTGGGCAGCGTACTCGAACAAACGCAAGGACTCGTAAGGGGCCGAAGAAGACGGTTGCTGGCAAGAAGGGTGTGAAGGATCTTAAATAATCGAAGACTCCTTTGTAGAAATGTAAGACAGGAACAGTTTCAGAGCCGAGTGATTCAAAACAATAGAATTCGACAGGAAGGAAAGTGGTAAGCCCGATCAAGCAAATCAGGGCGACTGAATAATGGCCAAGACAGCGAAAACAAAAAAGAAAAGTGTGTCGTCGGGGATAGCATTCGTTGACGCAACTTTTAACAACACAACGGTTACAATCACAGACCAGCGGGGTGATACGCTATGCTGGGCTAGTGGTGGGACGTGTGGTTTTAAGGGAAGCCGTAAAGGCACCCCATTTGCAGGACAAATGGCCGCTCAACAGGCGGCTGAAAAAGCATCAAAGTTTGGCGTGAAGGACCTCGAAGTCCGTGTGAAAGGTCCAGGAAGTGGTCGCGAAAGTGCCATTACGGCTCTTCAGGGGGCTGGCATGAATGTGAAGAGTATTGAAGACATTACTCCACTGCCCCACAACGGGTGTCGTCCACCAAAGAAACGGCGTGTTTAAACGTGAAGTCGACGTTGATGCTGCAGCCATCGTCAACAGTCGAGTTCCTGAGAGTGTGATTCGAGAACAAAAGGTACTAAGGAGAACCATATGCATATCCGCTGGCGAGGCCTTGAACTACCAGGCTCCGTTGTCGCCGATACCGCGACGCTGACGAATACTTATGGCAAGTTTACAGCCGAACCTTTTGAGAGAGGTTTTGGGACGACTGTTGGAAATAGTCTTCGACGTATTCTGCTATCAAGCCTTGAGGGCAGTGCTGTAACCCAGATAAAGCTTGGGGGAGCACAGCATGAGTTTACGACCATAAAGGGTGTTCAGGAGGACGTTACAGACATCGTCCTCGCTGTGAAAAGTATGGTTGTGAAAAATCATAGTGATTCAACACGGGTTGTTCATGTTGAAAAAAGCTTGAAGGGCCCGATCACGGCCGCTGATGTTCAGACAGATGAGTCTGTTGAAGTTGTAAACAAGGATCTTGTGCTCGCAACTCTTACAGACGATGTTCCATTTGAACTGGAAATGGTGATCGAAAATGGTCGTGGGTATGTGCCGAGTAGTGAGCATAGCCCGGACGGGCATGAGATCGGTATTATCCCTGTCGACGCAGTGTTCAGCCCTGTGACACGTGTGCGATACGAGGTTGAGGAAACGCGTGTTGGCCAAAAAACAAACTATGACAAGTTGACTCTTGAAGTTTGGACTGACGGCACAATCACTCCAGAAATGGCACTTGTTGAGGCGGCTAAGATTCTTCGCAAACATCTTAATCCGTTTGTTGGGTACACCTCTCCGGGTGCATCAATACATGCGGCTTCAGGCGATAATGCCTCGCCAAGCGAAGGCGTTCTTGATCTCGAAAAGCTCGAGGCCCCCCTTGAGAGTCGCCTTGGAATGTTGGTTTCCCAGTTAAATCTTTCACACCGTGCCGAGAATAGCTTGGTTCGAAATGATATTACGACCCTTGGTCAATTGGTTGTGAAGACTCGAGAAGAAGTTGCGAATTTGCAGAGTGCCGGCGAGACGACACTGCAGGAAATTGAAGAGAAACTCAAGGAACTTGGTGTATCGTTCGGTATGGAGTCAGCAGGAATGCATTCCTGAATTTCGGCAAGGCATATTTCAGAGATCGAAAGAAGAAAAGGTTGAACAATGCGTCATCGTCGCAAGGGCAGAGTGCTCGGTAGAAGTCCTTCTCATCAGCGAGCTATGCTTCGAAATCTTGCTTCATCTCTCGTTCTTACGGAACGAGAGTTTGAGCCAGGCGAACCTGGTGCTCCAAAAGTAGCCGGACGAATCGTGACGACTGTCGCGAAGGCGAAGGAAGTTCGTCCGTTGGTCGAACGATGCATTACGATAGCAAAACGAGGGTTGCTGGCGGAAAAAGCAGCTGAGGCATTTGCAGCGTCCGCAGAACGAGATACAGCAGAATGGAAGAAGTGGCGGCAGGGTGAGCAATGGCAAAAGTGGGCTCAGGCTATGGCGCCCGCGGTAACGGCTCGGCGTCGAGTGCTGAGGCTTCTCGGTGATAAGCAAGCAACTCGAATTCTCTTTAGCGAAGTTGCACCCCGGTTTGCAAGTCGTCCAGGTGGGTATACCCGTATTCTCAGGCTGGCAATGCCTCGCCTTGGCGACGCGGGCCCCCGGGCAATACTTGAGTTCGTCGGTGAATCTGTCTCGGCTGCGCCAGTTGCCCCCGAGCTCGAATCAGCCAATTCATAACTGATTTTCTCTCGGACAAGAGAGAGCGACAGGTATTTTACCAGTTCTGCAGGATGCGTGTAGGCTTGACTCTTATGTACTAAGAGGAAAATATACACTCGTTCTACTGCGCGATTCTCTAAAAGTGGCCGCGAGGGTGCCGAATGATGATACGGGAATGCCCAAGGAATTATGATAGCTTCACAAGTCGGTTTGTGGCGAGGCTCTCTGTGGTCTCAATGGTGCTATTTGCATTTCCGTACCACGCTGTGCCTCTCTGTGCCGACAATTCATCAGTGGTTCCCCAGGTTGCATTTATTGACAGCCAGATGGAAGCAGCTTGGGCGGACGCGAATATTAAGCCAGCGGAGCAGGCCGCGGATCTTGAATGGTGCCGACGTGTCTATTTGGACCTCATTGGGAGAATTCCAACTGTTGACGAGGTGTTGCAGTACAAAAATGATAGCAGCCACAACAAGCAATCAGTTCTTGTTGATCGTCTTCTGGGTAAGGAATACACACGAGAGTATGCAAAGCATTGGGCAAACGTATGGACGACAATACTCATTGGCCGAGACGCTGACAATCGGATGATCGATCGAGACGGTATGCGGAAATATTTGCAGGCCGCGTGGGAAATCAATATTCCTTACGATCAATTTGTTGAGGAGTTGCTCACGGCAACAGGAGATAATGCTACGAGGGAAGATGCCTCGCTATTTAATGGAGCTACAAATTTCCTGAGCGGAAAGCTCGCTGATGGAGGCTTGCAGGCTACGGCGAAAACTGCACAAATTTTCTTAGGGCTGCAGGTCCAATGCACGCAGTGCCATAATCATCCATTTAACAGCGGAGTAAAACAGAATCAGTTTTGGGAGTTGAATGCGTTTTTCAGGCAGACCCGAGCTTTGCGGAGGTTTGATGGAGGGCGTCGTGTTGCATGGATTGAACTTGTTGATGAAGACTTCGCTGGTCAGGGAGGTGATCCAGATGAAGCAGAGATTTTCTATGAACTGAGAAACGGTTTGGTTAAAGTTGCCTATCCTGTTTTTGTTGATGGAACTGAGATCTCACGCAGTGGGCTGTTACCCGGTCTTCTTGAAGACGGAACGACGTATGGCGTGAATCGTCGCAGAGAATTAGCTTCTTTGATTCGGTCAAATCCATTGTTCCCCAAGGCTGTTGTAAATCGTGTCTGGGCCTATTTTCTCGGTTATGGATTTACCACACCAATCGATGATTTTGGTGCCCATAATCCACCAACGCATCCTGCGTTACTCGAAGGACTGGCTCAACGGTTCACGGAATATAGTTATGATCTGAAGTCACTGATGCGTTGGATCGTCTTATCAAAACCCTATAGCCTCACCAGTCGCATGAAGGCAGAAAGTACGGCGGATGCACCGGACTCTGGTGAGCAGCCGCACTTCAGTCGTTTTTATGTCAGGCAAATGCAACCAGAGCAACTCTATGATTCGTTGCTTGTCGCTACCAAAGCAGACCGTAGCGAGTCTGCAGGCCGTCAAGATCGCTGGTTGTCGCAGTTTGTAATTGCATTTGGTACAGATGAGGGTGATTCGAGCACGACATTTAACGGCACAATTCCTCAGATACTGATGTTGTTCAATGGGGATCTGATTCAGTCAGCTACGTCACTCGACCAAGATGGATTTCTTGACCAAATAGTGATGGCAAATCGAACAAATCGAGAAAAGATAAATGCCCTTTACGTGGCAGCTCTTGCAAGGTGGCCGTCGTCAAGCGAACTGCGATATGCAAATCACTTGCTCCTTGCTCGTAAGGGACAGGTCAAAGAGGCGTTGCAAGATGTATGGTGGGCACTGCTGAACTCGAATGAGTTTATTTTAAATCACTAGCGAGGGACGGTGTTATATGGATAGGAAAAGTTATCAGTCTGTACCATGTGGGAAGAGAAGCCGTAGGAATTTTCTTTCACATCTTGGCGGATTGGCGGCGTTATCGACTCCCTTTGCATCATTTACCAATTCGTTGCTTGCCAATGCCGAAGAGCTTAAAAAACAGCATAAGTCTGCGATTCTCCTATGGATGGGCGGAGGTCCAAGTACGATGGACATCTGGGATCTGAAACCGGGTCAAGCAACAGGTGGACCATTTCAGCAGATTTCTACATCTGTTGACGGCATAGCGATCAGCGAACACATGCCAATGACGGCAAAGCAAATGCACCATCTCGCAATCGTCCGATCGATGAGTACGCGGGAGGCTGATCACCAAAGAGGACGTTACTACATGCATACCGGGTTTGTCCCAAATCCGAATGTAGAGCATCCGGGGTACGGGTCACTGATTGCTCATGAGTTAGCGACGGCAGTTCCATCACTCGAAATTCCACCCTTTGTTTCAGTTGGTGGTGGTAGTGTTGGCCCTGGCTTTCTCGGTACATCATGGGCGCCATTTGTTGTCAGCCCTCAAGGAAACGTGAAAAACCTCGAGTCGCCAGTGTCTGAAGAGCGGCTTGTAAGTAGGCTTCAGATGCTTGCGGCCATTGAGGATCGATTTATTCAGGAAAGGAGAGGCCAGTTACCAAGAGATCACCGAGAAATTGTCGGCAAGTCGGTCCAGCTCATGTCAAGCAGTCAGCTTGCGGCATTCAAAGTGTCGGAAGAGCCAGCATCTGTGAGGGAGAGATACGGAGAGACGGATTTTGGAAGGGGTTGTTTGATGGCCCGGCGTTTGGTTGAAGTTGGCGTGCCTTTCGTTGAGGTTAATCTCGGTGGTTGGGATAATCACAGCAATATTTTCGGGACGCTGGCTGATCAAAGATTGCCAAATCTTGATAGAGCCATGAGTGCATTAATCGCTGACCTTGCTGATCGAGGTACTTTGGATACAACGGCCGTCATTTGGATGGGTGAATTTGGAAGAACGCCCACAATTAATGGAAATGGTGGCCGTGATCATTGGGCCCGAAGTTGGAGTGCTGTTGTTGGGGGGGCAGGCTTTAATCGTGGTGTTGTAGTTGGGGAAACAAGTGCTGATGGGCGGGAAGTTGCTAGTGAGCCGTATTCATCTCAGGACTTGATGACAAGCGTTCTAAAATCACTCGACATTTCACTTGAGACAACATTTCGAGCAAAAAACGGCCGGCCAATGAAAATTGCAAATGGCGGCCAGGTTATTCCAGGTCTCTTCAGCTAAAAAGTGGAAAACTTCCTGAGTTGAGACCACGAAGTGGCTCAAGATCCTAGGCAGGCTACACTTGTCGCGCCGGACTCGTTTTTCTGGAACTCTGTGAGGAAGCCATGGCTGTTGATCTCGAACGTGAGGATTGGTCTGTTGCCGACTCCACAGATCTCTACGAGGTTACACGTTGGGGTAATGGTTATTTCTCGATTGCCGAAAATGGCAATCTACTTGTTCATCCAGATAGAAATCCCAAGCGACGCGTTGATCTCAAAAAACTTATCGATCGACTTCAGGTGCGAGGCATTGACCTCCCAATCCTGCTGCGATTCGGGGAGATTCTTCAGCATAGGCTTCAAGAAATTCATCAAGCCTTTTCTTCTTCAATGAAAGAAAGTAGCTACCAAGGTGATTACTGCTGTATCTATCCGATTAAAGTGAATCAGCAGCGGCAGGTTGTCGAAGAGGTCTTGCGATTTGGTCGTCCCTATCGATTTGGGCTCGAAGCAGGGAGCAAGCCGGAGTTGCTTGCGGTTATCGCGTTGGCAGACAACGAGACTCCAATCATCTGCAATGGCTTTAAAGACGCAGAGTTTATAGAGATGGTTATGCTTGCACAGAAAATTGGCCGGAATATCATTCCAGTGGTTGAGAGATTCTCTGAACTTGCCCAGCTCTTGGATTGTGCAGAAAGAATTGGTGTCCGACCAAATATTGGGATGCGAATGAAGTTGGCGACCAGAGGGAGTGGTCGATGGCATGCGTCGGCTGGGTTTCGGAGCAAATTTGGATTAAGTGTCTCTGAACTGATGAAGGGAGTCGATCTCTTGGCTAGCCATGATATGTGTGACTGTTTCCAGTTGTTACATTTTCATCAGGGCAGTCAGATAACAAATATTAGGCATATAAAAGCAGCGCTGAATGAGTCAGCTCGCGTGTATGTAGAACTTGTAAAACGTGGTGCAGGCTTAAAGTTTCTCGATGTTGGTGGCGGCTTAGGCGTTGATTACGATGGATCACAAACAGATTTTGAGTCGAGTGTAAACTACAGTCTTCAAGAGTACGCGAACGATGTTGTCTCTCATGTTCAGAATGTTTGCGATGATGCAGGTGTTGAACATCCAACCATAATGTCGGAAAGCGGTCGGGCCGTGGTTGCGTACCATAGCATGCTGGTATTCAGCGTTCTGGGTGTTTCAGAACAAGCGGGCCATGAGCACATCGCTCAGCTATCACCGAATGTGGAGCAGCCTGTTCAGGATTTGCTTGAGACTCTTGAAGGTCTTAATGTCAGGAATTTACTTGAGTCGTACCATGATGCACAGCAGTCGCTTGATACTGCAATGAATTTGTTCGCGAGCGGCTATCTGCCACTAGATCAGCGAGCAGTCGTAGAACAGGTGTACTGGTCGATTTGTCAAAAGATTAATAAGCTGGCGAAGCAGCTTGAATACATTCCAGAAGAAATTGAGGCAATCTCACCGAGTCTTTGTGATACGTACTTCTGTAATTTTTCATTATTCCAGTCGATCCCGGATTCATGGGCAATAAAGCAACTTTTCCCACTGATGCCAATTCACCGATTACACGAGCGCCCCGACTGCTCGGCAGTGCTTGGAGACGTGACGTGTGATTCTGATGGCAAGATTGAGCAGTTCATTGATCGGCGTGATGTGAAACGGTCCCTTCCTTTGCACTCACTGAGGAATGAGCCATATTATCTTGGTGCATTTCTTGTCGGTGCATACCAAGAGATTCTTGGCGACCTTCACAATCTCTTTGGGGATACCCACGCTGTTCATATTAGCTCAGATGAAGACGGAAGAGTTGCCGTGGATACAGTTGTGAAAGGAGATACCGTTAGCCAAGTGCTACAGTATGTCGAGTTTAATCCTGAAGAACTGGCAAAAAATCTTCGATGTTCGATTGAAGAGGCTGTTCGTGATGGCTTGATAAGTGATGGGCAGGCAGGTCGTTTTATTCGGTTTTATGAAGATGGCCTAGGTGGCTATACCTATCTTGAGGAGTCGACTGTGCCAGAGAGCAGTTGAGTAAAACGTGCAACTCATTCGTCTTGGGGCGACCGCCCTGAATCAAACACCATTGGACTGGGAAGGCAATCTGAGCCGGATTGCATCAGCGTGCGAAGAGGCTCGTCGTCGACAAATCTCAATTCTCTGTTGTCCAGAACTTTGTATCAGTGGATATGGTTGCGAAGATGCGTTTCATTCATCGGGTGTCCTTTCAACGGCTATGGACATATTGCTCGAACTTGAGCCGGTCAGCCGTGGGCTTGTTTTAGCGGTTGGTTTGCCAGTGCGGTGGGCCAGTGGTGTCTACGATGGGGTTGCTTTACTCGTCGATGGTGAACTTCTCGGTATTTCTGCAAAGCAGCACTTGGCGGGTGATGGTATTCATTATGAGCCTCGTTGGTTTCGTCGCTGGCCATCGGGACGTCAGGATGTGGTCACAGTGTCTGGACGTCAATTGCCTTTTGGTGATCTACGATTTAATTGTGGTGGAGTTCGAATCGGTTTTGAGATATGCGAAGACGCATGGGTTGCAGATCGGCCAGGTGCGCGGCTTGCTGCCCGTGGAGTTGATGTGATTCTGAATCCATCTGCCAGTCATTTTGCTTTTGGAAAGGATGAGATTCGAAGACGATTTGTCTTGGAAGGGGCTCGTGCCTTCGCTTCTGCGTACGTGCTGGCGAATCTTCTTGGGAATGAGTCTGGGCGAATTGTCTATGATGGCAGTACGCTGATTGCTGACCCTTCTGGTCTTGTGGCTCGTGGCAGACGGTTCTCCTTCGCAGATGTTTCCGTTGTTGATGGTGATATTGATATTGATGCCATACGCCTTACCCAGGCAAGAAGTATTTCGCACACGAGTGTCCCAGATCATTGCGATGTCATATCGCGCAATTTCACGTTCCCCACTCTTTCACCTTGTGACCCATCGTATGGCGGAGACAGTCGAGATGAGTGGGAGCGTAGCCAGAAGCCAGGTGTTTGTAAGAAAGAGGAATTTACACGTGCGGTATCCCTTGGGCTCATGGATAGTTTGAGAAAAAGCAAAAGTCGTGGATTCGTTGTAAGTGCAAGTGGCGGTGCGGATTCCTCAGCAGTCATTTGCCTCATTGCGATAGGGATTGCAATGCTTTCCAGGGAGCATGAATCCCATGCCAAAGAAAGGCTTGGCCTTGGGGACTCCTCGCTATGCGATATTCATGATTTACTAGTAACGAGCTACTCAGATCCGAGTGTTCGAGCGATTGTTGCCGAAGTACTCACGTGTGTTTACCAATCAACGGTACATTCAAGCACAACAACAAGAGAGGCGGCACGGGGGATTGCGGATGCTGTTGGTGCAAAGTTCCATGAATTCGACGTCGAACCACTGGTGCAGAAATACGAAGAACTTGCAGAGGCAGTTATCGGTAGAGACCTTAGCTGGGAGAGCGATGATATTGCCCGACAGAATATCCAGGCGCGGGTGCGAGCGCCCGGAGTTTGGCTGTTGGCAAACCTCTATAACGCAATACTCGTTGCAACAAGTAATCGATCAGAAGCTGCCGTTGGGTATGCAACCATGGACGGAGACACCGCCGGAGGAATAGCACCAATTGCAGGTATTGATAAAGCGTTTCTTCGAGAATGGCTTGTATGGGTTGAACATGAGGGACCTCAGGGAATTGGTCCGCTCTCAGCTCTGGGGGCGATCAATAAACAACAGCCAACCGCTGAATTAAGACCGATTCGTGATGGGCAGACGGATGAGTCTGATCTCATGCCGTATGACGTGCTCGATCGAATTGAGAGATTTGCGATTCGTGACCAACAGATGCCAGTTGTGATTTGGGAGCAGTTGTTGAATGAATTTCCCCAGCACGATGCTGAGAGATTAGGTTATTGGACAGAACGTTTTTTTCTGTTGTGGTCACGGAATCAATGGAAACGTGAGCGATTAGCACCGTCTTTTCATCTTGATGACGAAAGCCTTGATCCGAAATCATGGTGCCGATTCCCAATTCTTTCCGGTGGTTTTTCACGCGAGATACAAGAGCTACGAAAGAACGCGTCCGCCCGAGATATTCACTGGTAAAATCGCTTGATAGGGACGATTTGTGCCCTAGAAAAGACCTCGCGATCGCTTGGATAGAATGCTACTGTCCTAGAAATCATTGAGGAGCTTGATGTGCGTGTAGTCTGGGCTGGCCATTCTGATCGACAATTTTATACCCACCGCAGAGTGCTGTCGGGCACCCTGTGTCACTGCGTATTCGTAGTTGTGTTTTTAGTCATTGGCCATTCAGAAATCTTTTCTCAGCAACGAAATGCCCAGCCATTGAGTCAGAATCAGGCTGCGAAACTGAGTCCTGAGCAACAAGCTGCACTCGAACGATTATTAGTCGGATGGGAAGCTCGAAATGCAAAGGTGACAACCTGGTCGTGTACTTTTTATAAATGGGAGTACAACGCATGGAGCCCGGCGGATGCTTCAGGCGAGCGATTAGCATTTTCTGAGAGTACAGGGGAAATTAAATACGCTGCTCCTGATAAAGGTCTCTTTCGAGTGAAGTCGTCAAAGCAGTGGAATCCTGAAAAAAGAACGTACGATACAAGGCCTTCAAATTCGGGTGAGCATTGGGTTTGTAACGGTACGAGTATCTATGAATTTCGGCACAGTGAGCGTCAACTCCGTGAAACAAAACTGCCACCTGAAATGCGAGGGCGGGCAATTAGTGAAGGCCCACTTCCATTTGTTTTTGGCGCAAAGGCAGACACTCTGAAGAAGCGATACTCAATGCAAATTATTACGCCTTCATCAGTAACTGACCAAATATGGCTTGAAGCGCTGCCAAAATTCCAAGTTGATGCTGCGAATTTTTCAAAAGTCGAACTTATTCTCAGGGCTACAGATCTAATGCCATTCGCCATTCAGGTATTTAAGCCAGGTGGCCAAGACCGAGATGTCTATCAGTTTGATCCGCGGACGAGCCTCATAGATCGTGGGCTCGACCTGATTCGTGACTTTTCCAGGCCGCTCACTCCGCTGGGATACACATTCATAGAAGAGCAGGCTCCTGGGACCTGATTGTATCTGGATCATCTCACCAGATAACGCTGTGGGCCATGTGCTATACTCGTGAAAGCAAATACCGCTGAGCGAGAAATACATGCCCCTCATTGATCCAAATCATCCGCTGGCAGACCTGCTCGAACGAGATCAGAGATATCCTCTGGATGCATACCTGTTTGTTCTTGAAGCCCTTTCTTTTGCTCAAGAGTCTCTCGGCATGGGAGAGCAGGAGAAATCAAAGGACGTACAGTCAGTCCGAGAAAAAAAGAAAAGTGAAAAGCACGTGAGTGGGCAAGATCTGTGCGAAGCCGCTCGTCAATATGCTCAGCAGCAATATGGATACTTAGCAACAAAAGTGCTCTCGTCTTGGGGTATTTGTGCTACCGCTGATATTGGTGAAATTGTGTTCAACATGATTGACATGGGCCAAATGAGGAAAACCAGTGATGACCGTCGTGAAGATTTTCACGATGTATACAGCTTCGAAGACGCATTTGTTAGGGACATTGTCTTTGCCTTGCCAGATTCACTTTGATGAAAGAGCAAAGAAAGTGCTGCTACCAAATCAGCGAAAGTATGCCTTCTTCAATTTGATGATCGTCATTGAGTTAGTATGGTTGCTTGTCATGTGCGGCATGGCTTTTCTTTAGCAGTTTAAGAAATTGCTATTTACTGCTTCCAACGAGAGCGTGTCATGAGTTTCTGGCTTGAAAGTCTTCCCTTTTGGATCGCGTTGGTGCCACTGGGTGTTTACTGTTGCATAATGGGTGGGCTTCAACTCCGGCATCGGCCTCTTGTTATGTCTGCAGCGTGGGATAGTGCACTGCTCGGTATTGCCCTCTCGGGTCTCGCGGCAGTAGGGCCACTCGCCGCCATTCAGCCGTTATTAGGTGGGTCACCTTGGGGAGAGGTCATCTTACTTCTCCTGTATGCCCTAGTTGTTGCGGTGTGTATCCTGTTTGCGAGGCCGCGTTTGCTAATTTACAACGCAACAGTCGAGCAGGTTCGGCCTCTTGTTGCGCAGAATGCAGCTGCGGTTGACCCCGCTGTTCGATGGGCGGGAGAGAGCGTTGCCTTGCCAACACTCGGGCTCCAGGCTCATGTAGAAGGAAATGGTCCGTTGCGTACCGTCAGTGTAGTGGTTCTCCAATCAGGCGAAGCGGGTGAAGCATGGACCGATCTGAGCCGTCGGTTGAGAAGAATGTCACGGCGTTTACGAGTGCAGCCGAGCCCAATAGGGATGGTCCTACTTGCTGCGGGATGCTTCATCCTGCTGGTGTCTTTTATTTTGGCTGTTGGCATTGTGTAAGTAGGTAGACTGATCGACTTAAGTGTGGGGAGAAACACACATTTGGTTTCTGGAATAAATGGACTGTCGCTGGAGTGAAGTGTGCCAATTCACGTAGATTTAAGCCCGCAAGAAATAACTGTACCGGTTGTGGTGCGGAATGCATCACCCGCACGACTGTATGAAGATGCCCTCACTCGAGAGCAGGCAGGCGTTATCTCAAGCGGTGCAATTGCAATACGATCTGGTGCAAAAACGGGAAGAAGTCCAAAAGATAAGCATATTGTTCGTCACAGGGATTCGGAAAAAGATGTGTGGTGGGGAAGTATAAACCATCCAATTGATGAGCATACATTTCTTCTGAATCGTCAGCGGGCAATTGACTATCTCAACACACGAGATCAGATCTATGTTTTCGATGGGTTTGCAGGTTGGGACCCAAATCATCAGATCAAAGTTCGAGTGATCTGTGCCAGGGCATATCATGCGCTCTTTATGCATAACATGCTCATTCGTCCTACACGCGAGGAGCTAGAGGACTTTGGGGCTCCTGATTGTGTCATCTATAATGCAGGACAATTTCCTGCGAATTCCTTTACGGCACAGATGACAAGTCGTACCAGCGTAGATATCTCACTCGAACGGAAAGAGCAGGTCATTCTCGGTACTGAGTATGCCGGAGAAATGAAAAAAGGGGTGTTCACGCTCATGCATTGGTTGTTGCCACCCAAAGGCGTGCTTTCCATGCATTGTGCAGCGAATGAGGGGACGTCGGGAGACGTGTCCCTTTTTTTTGGTCTGTCGGGGACAGGGAAAACAACACTATCAGCCGATCCAACTCGTAGGCTTCTTGGTGATGACGAACACGGATGGAGTGACGACGGTGTTTTTAACATTGAAGGAGGATGTTATGCGAAGTGTATCAGCCTTGCTTTGGAAAAAGAGCCCGATATTTATCGAGCCATTCGATTCGGTACAGTTCTAGAAAATGTTGTTTACGATGAAACTACTCGTGAGGTGAATTACAATTCAAATGCGATAACAGAAAATACGAGAGCCGCGTATCCTCTCGAATTTATTGACAATACCCGGTCGCCATCTCTCGCTGGTCATCCTCGTCATGTGATTTTTTTAACGTGTGATGCTTCTGGAGTGCTGCCTCCGGTAAGTCGACTGACGCCTGAGCAAGCGATGTATCAGTTTCTGTCAGGATATACAGCTCGGGTGGCAGGAACAGAAATGGGTGTTTTTCAGCCCCAGCTTGCTTTCTCGCCATGCTACAGTGCTGCGTTTCTGGTTCGCCACCCAGTTGTCTATGCACGTTTGTTGTCAGAAAAACTTCGATGTCACGGGGCTCAAGCCTGGTTGGTGAATACCGGCTGGACTGGAGGAGGGCTAGGAGTCGGCCGACGAATTGATCTATCAAGTACTCGATGCATTATTGACGCGATTCATGCTGGATCACTGACCAGTGAGCCAACTCAGCGAGATTCCATTTTTGGACTTGAGGCGGTTTGTCGGGTGCCGGGCGTCTCTGAGCGACTCCTTGTACCTCGGGATGCCTGGTCAGATGAAACAGCCTGGGAAGAGGCAGCCCGAACTCTAGCAGGAAAGTTCCGAAAGAATTTTGTACTGTTCGAGGGTGAAGCGGATGAGGCTGTGGTACGGGCCGGGCCATCCAAATAAACAGATTTTCAGGCAGCCATCTCTGCTCTTTCCGGTATGATAGGGAGAGTGTAGATGGTTTCGATATGAAGGTTTGACTTCATTGGTTTTTCGCTGTTCTTTGATAGACGAGATTAACTTTGTAAGGAGTTGCACATGATTTCCCTGTCCGTAATGAGACTCACAGTCGGGTTGTTTTTAATTGTTGGGATGGTTGCGATGTCAGCATCAAGTAATGCAGCGTCACCGCTGGTTGGCTCGGTGAAGAAAATTGACGGAACAGACCAAGACCTAAGTGACTACAGTGGCAAGGTTGTGCTCATAGTGAATGTAGCGAGTCAGTGCGGCTACACATCGCAGTATGCTGGTCTGCAAAAGCTATATGACACGTTCAAGGACAAAGGTTTTGTTATTCTTGGATTCCCAGCAAATGATTTCGGCGCCCAAGAGCCCGGGAGCAACAGTGAGATTGCCTCGTTTTGTTCAAAAAACTATGGCGTTACATTTGATATGTTTTCAAAAATATCAGTGAAGGGTTCGGGCAAGGCAAATCTCTATAAGACGCTTACGGAATCCGCTAATCCGTCAGGCGACGTGGGTTGGAATTTTGAGAAGTTCCTGATTGATCGTAATGGAGCAGTCGTCGGGCGTTTCAAATCAGGTGTATCGCCACAAGATCCAGTCCTGATTCAAGCAATTGAGTCAGCGCTTTAAAGCATGTAGAAATCTGTCGGACGTAAAGAAAATGAATGTACCGTTTGTTTCTCTATGGAAACGACATTACGTAGCTTTATGGCCCTAGTTGGGCAGCGTTGACTGTGTCTGACCTGTAGGGACAGTTTTGCCCCGGATGATAAATGGAGGCCGGGCCTGTGTCTCTCGATAACAACGGACAACATATTCCCCCACGATAGCTATCGCGGCAGTTTGAGCCGCGGATATAAATCCAAGAAGAGCTAAGAGTGTTGGAAGCGAAAGAATCTCTTCTGCGGGAAGGGTGAGCCCGGTTACAAGTCCACACGTTCCAATAAAAGCAAAGAGGGCAGCAAGAAACCAGATGAGCCGAATGGGTTTGTCTGATGAAAGAAGTACGGCATCTGCGGCGAGGGAGAGCAGTCGGGAGGCAGAGTATTTTGTCTCTCCGGCAGTTCTTGCGTCTCGATCATAGTCAACTGGAGCATGGTGAAAGCCGGCCCACGGAACGAGGCTTCGAAGGTAGCGACGTTTTTCAGGAAGTGCACAGACAGCGTCAACGACCGCGCGATCGCACAACTTGAAATCACCAGTATCAACAGGTACAGGATAGGGCATCATCCTAGTGAAAAACCTGTAAAAAAGCTTCGCTGTTACAAGCTTAAACGTGCTCTCCCCGTCACGTGATTTTCGACGTCCATAGGCAACATCAACACCCGTTCGCCATTTCGTGATCATTTCAAGGATCACTTCCGGTGGGTCTTGGAGATCAGCATCAATAATTACAACAGCATCACCTTGCGCCATTTCGAGACCGGCAGACATGGCAGCTTGTTGGCCGAAGTTGCGGGAAAACTCAATGACAATAATGCGTGAGTCTCCAGACGCAAATTGCTTGAGTTTCTTGAGGGTGCTGTCTTGACTTCCGTCATCGACGTAAAGAACTTCCAGTTCCATACCTAGCCGAGGTGCAATGCTGCAAATGCGGGCATGAGTTGCCTCAATGATCGCTTCTTCGTTGTAGCAAGGGATGACAATCGACAGCAGGCCAGGACGCGGACGCTCTATTGATTGGACAGGTGCCGTTGGATCATACCTTTCCGGCTGGTTCATTTCTTGATACTCCGAACTGAGGCAGTACGTTTCACGTCTGTTCGTTCGGCTTCTTTTATGTTGCCAACCAGAAGAAAGTCCTGATTTTTGAACAAGGGTCGAGCGCGGCCTACGACTCCGGCGGTTTCCGGCAGGAAAGAGGACAATTCATGAAATTGATTTTCGGGGATTACAAGGACTGCATCTGGTCCCGTCGATAAAAAAGCAGCAGCGTTTTCAGCTCGTGCGGAATCAGGAGCCCAGCGCTGGACAATGCCTTTGGCGTAATACACAAGATTAGGCGTGATTTGAGAATACGCTCCTATTCGGGCGTGCCCGCCGGCGTGCGCATGGGCTTCACCAATCAAGACTGGAAGCGTGTTGGCGCGACTAATCCATGCTGCAGTCGGACCGACCGCCAAAGAAGAGTAGAGAAGTCCTAGAAAAACCATGGTGGTTACAGCGTAGGCTGGCTGTTGCCGTGAACGCCACACAAGCCAGAATGCACCGGCTAAGGGAATGAGTCCGATGATTGCGGCAGGCTCGCTACCATTTAATCCATAAAACGAGCCAACCAAAATCGTGACACTTGTTGCAATTCCTCCGAAAGCGATTCCGCCAACACCAATGCCCATCCATCGTGGATAAAGCCACGTAGAGCGTTTTACGGCTTCCATGGCGAGCGCAGCAACCAGGAGAGCAGCAGCTGGATATGCCGGCATTATGTAGTTGGGAAGTTTAGTGGCAGCAAGTGAAAAGCCACCGACCCAGACACTCATCCAAAGTAGAAGAAGGCTCAACGCAGGAGCCTGTGAATTTTCAATTTGTGGGTTCTGCCCCTGTCGCCAAGTCTTCCAGAGTTGCCGCGTGGTTGCGAAGATAGCCAGTGGGAGGAAGCAACTCCAAGGATAAAAGCCGACGAGCATTGTGAGTGGATGGAATAAGAGACCACCCGAATGCCGTTCCATAGGAGCTACGAATCGGCCGACGTTATGAACAAAGAAGAATCCTTTCGTCCACTCCCAATCAGTTTGGACTCCAACGCTTACGTACCAAGGTGCGGCCACGAGTACGGCAGCGACGGTGACAAGAAGAAGATGAGTTTTTTGAACAGCACGGAGAGCAGCTGGAATACCATTGGAAAAGAAGTGCCCAAGCGTTGAGAGCAGCTGCTCTTTGAGCCGGACATCATTAGGCTGCTCTTTGACATGAGACAGGCATTGGACAAGCCAAACCCAACCCATGACGACAACGAGTGGGCCGATATAGCCGATCGGTCCTTTGCAGAGGACTCCCAAGCCGAGCAAACTACCTGCAAGAACGGCGTGCCACACGCTGACGGAGGAAGCATCACTTGTCTGAATAGGCTGTTTTGTGCTGTCGATGTGCTGGCGCCTGTCTTGAAGAAAAGGTTCAACCAGAAGGAGCGTCGCCCATGTCGACAGAGCAACAAGAATCGAGTCAGGGGTCGCTGCGTGAGATTCAATTGCGACCAGTAAACAGCCGAGGTAGGCAAGAGCTGCAACAATGCCCGTTACCGTACTGAAGCAACGAGTGCCAAGCCGAAGAAGAGCGAGAGATGTCAACAAAGCTGCAAGTGCTGCAGGAAGACGGGCAGCAATTTCATTCATCCCAAAAATTGAAAAACATGCGGCCATACACCAGTGCATTAGCACGGGCTTGTCGACTGCAAGTTCGCCATTGAATAGAGGGACCGTCCAGTTGCCTGTTTCAACCATTGTCTGAGCGATCGCAGCAAATCGTGGTTCATCTTCATCCCAAAAAGGCATTCCAATAAAACCCGAGGCGAGTACAACGATTGCCACAGCAGCAACAAACAGCTGCGAGCGGAGTGTCATAAAAGAAATGAACCGATTCATGAACGTGGCTCCAGGCAGGATGGTGTTCTAGTCAGTACGGATGAGAACTCTGGGCGAGTGAACGAGTGTTTCCAGAGTGGGCCTTTGCGATAACCGCGAGGCCGGAATCAAAGGAACGGGGTTTTTCATTGAGAATTTCAAACCCAGGAGGAAGTAGCGGAAGGATTTCTGGCAGATCGTCCGATCGAACCACGAGTCGGGCGAAAGACGTATCACGGAGATGCCGAATACCTGCATGAATATCTGAAAGTTTTTTAACGGAATCGCCTGTGTAAAAGACAAGACTAGGCCGAGGTGTTTTGACACTCGCCCAGACGCCTGCTCGTTGCTCTGGGGATAATTCGGCGAGAAGATTTGCAGCGCCTTGATGGTGGGCGAGGCGAACTGCTGCAATCCCACCGAGGAGGGCCAGAAATAAGACGGATGAACTTATGAGTGTGCTGACGGCGAGCCCTCGCTTCCCACGTGATTGTAAAATGAAGCACGCAGCAGCAGTCAGAACCGGAAGGAATCCAAGAAGTCCAAGCCATTCGTTTCCGGGGGCAAACTGATGGGAAATTACGGGGAGTCCGCCAATGAAACAAACACCGACTATTGCAAGGCTCAGCCACCCGATATGCATGACCACTGATGCGGCTTTATCTGATGTCATGTTTCTGAAGACCACTTTCTCCCAACCAGTGTGTCCGCAGATCCAGTCAGCGACGTAAAGAGCGGTAGCAATTGAAATAGCCGGGTATGCCGGCCAGATATAACCGGGAAGTTTTGTTCCTGCGAGTGAAAAAGTACCAATCCAGACCAGAGCCCAGCATCCGGCAAAGGTAATAGCGCGGAAGTGGGAACTCGTCAGGCGTTTTGTTCGCCAAAGAAAGAGGGCATGGGCTGGAATGGCAAGCAGAATAATCGACCACGGGAACATCCCAATGGCGAGGATCATCGGATAGTACAGGAACGAACCGGAGTGCCCTTCCATGGGGGCGGCAAATCTCCCAGCGTTATGAATAAGAAGGAAATCGGTAATCCACTGCCCGTTCGTTCGCAGGCCAACCAATAGATACCATGGCAGGGCGACAAGTGTGGCTACAGAAACAATAGTAAGTGGCCGCAGGGAGACCGCAGCTGTGTAAAGCCAGGATCTGCCAACAATCGGATCAGATTTTTGTCGAAGGACTGAAGCGGTGAGAAGGAATGCAAGCATCGGGAGGACGATGCCAACGGGACCTTTAGCAAGAATGGCTAATCCACAGGCGAGGCCGATGCCTAAGGCATGCCTCCGGGTGATCATTGTGAGGGCTCCCTGCTGAATGGCGTGAACATAAATGGCGGCAGCCAAAGTGGTGCAAAAAACAAGTGAAGCATCAGGGGTTGCGGCTCGTCCACCGACACCCGTCCAAATGCACGTCGACATGACAAGGCCTGAGAGGAGTCCAACGAGTGGCCCAGCGAGAAGTCGTCCAGTCCACCATGTCAGTAGGCACGTTCCAACAGTCAGGCAGGCTGACCCTATACGAACACCAAATTCATTGCGGCCAAAAAATGAAACCCCGACGATTTGTACCCAATTGACGAGTGGAGGCTTTTCAACACGAAGAGTTCCGTTGTAAGTAGGCACAACCCAGTCACCCGAATCCAGCATTGCCAGTGTGCAGGCAGCATTTTTTGGCTCGTCTTCATCCCAGAGCGGGGCCGTACCAAGCCCCGGCAAAAGAGCGGCAGTAGCCGAAATTACGATGATCAGGATTGCGATTAAGGGGCTTCTGAATATCACCAGCGTCGCCCAAAGAGGATGAAAGGAACGGAGCAGGAGGGTAGAAGCAGCAGCGATGCTGGTCAAGCCGTACAAAATGACGTTTTTTAGGTATATTAAGGCCGGTTGACCGCCTGCTTGGGGCGGGTATGTTCAAGATCAAGCAACCGCCTTTCCAAACGGTCTATTCCCGGGAGAACGCACCCCTTGGCTGACGAAAACACCCCATCTGATGACGCTTCAAATATGCCGCCATCAGAGAATGACGGCAGTAGACCACCTGATCGTGGATTGGGCGGCCGACTTATCGATCTGCCAATTGAGCAAGAACTCAAGGAGAGTTACCTGACATACGCAATGAGCGTTATCGTCAGTCGAGCTCTTCCTGACGTTCGCGATGGACTGAAGCCATCGCAGCGACGCATTCTGGTTGCCATGAATGACCTGAATCTTTCACCAGGTTCTTCCCGGGTAAAGTGCGCGAAGATATCGGGTGACACTAGTGGTAACTACCATCCTCATGGCGAAAGTGTAATTTACCCCACGCTCGTCCGTATGGCTCAAGAATGGAACATGCGGCACGTGCTTGTGGATAAGCAGGGTAACTTCGGATCAATCGCCGGATTGCCTGCCGCAGCTATGCGATACACCGAAGCTCGGCTGTCCCCGATTGCATCACAGATGCTTGATGACATCAATCTCGATACAGTCGATTTCGTGCCAACCTATGATGAGCGAAATACGGAACCCGTTGTGCTTCCAAGTCGCTTTCCAAACCTGGTAGTGAATGGAGCAGGTGGTATTGCTGTCGGTATGGCAACAAGCATTCCTCCACACAATCTTGGTGAAGTATGTCGTGGGCTTGTTCAAATGATCGACAACCCAGACTTATCAATGGCAGAGTTGCTTGAGATTGTCCCTGGCCCTGATTTCCCAACTGGTGGAATTGTCATGGGAAGGGAGTCCTTGCTACGTGGGTATCTGACCGGAAGAAGTACAATTACGCTTCGCGCACGTGCTCACGTCGAAGAATTTGGAAAAAATCGTAATAGGATTGTTATTACAGAAATTCCGTACCAGCAAACACGAGATGCCATTGAGGAGAAAATTGCGGATCAGGTCAGTAACGAGCGTATAAAAGGGATTTCTGCGATTCGCAACGAAAGTGACCTAAAAGAGCCCGTTAGGCTTATTTTGGAGTTGAAGCGGGATGCTGACCCGGACGTTGTTCTCAATCAGCTCTATCAATTCTCACCACTCCAGACGAGTTTTTCGCTTATTTTTCTTGCGTTAGTAGATGGTAAGCCGAGGATGCTCTCCTTCAAGAACATGCTCGAAGAGTTTCTGCGGCATCGAACTACGGTTCTTCGTCGAAGGACGCAGCATCTTCTTGCACGAGCGAGGAATCGTAAGCATACGCTTGAAGGCCTTCTTGTCGCCTTGGCCAATATCGATGAAGTGATCAAAATTATCCGCAGTTCCAAGTCTCAAGCAGAGGCCAAGCAACGCTTGATGCAGATTGAGACACCGGCAGCTCTGTTACAGCGGGCTCTTGGTGATGAAGGATTTGGGATTCTTCAGGAAGAACGAGGGAAAGCTGAGGTCTATGGACTGTCGCCTGTCCAAGCTGATGCGGTCTTGCGTCTTACGCTTGGACAACTCGTGAATCTTGAGCAAGAAAAGCTGGGTGGTGAACATCAGGAACTGCTTATCAAGATCCGTGAATTCCTCCGGATTTTGTCGAGTGAAGAAAATATCCGTGCATTGATAAGGGCGGATTTACTAGCCATCGAGTCAAAGTTTGCGGAGCCTCGACGAACCGAGATCAGTGGCGAAGTGGCTGATATTCGTGACATGGCAGAGTTGATTACCGAAGCAACGATGGTTGTCACAATTACTCGGTCAGGCTACGTCAAGCGGACTGCAGCTGACACCTATCGAGCACAACGACGAGGCGGAAAGGGGTTGACTGGGGCTCGGGTCGACGAATCTGACCCTGTCGAACATTTTTTCGTAGCAAGCACCCATGATTGGTTGCTGGTGTTTACTACGCGAGGCAAGGTCTTTTCGATGCGAGTCTTTGAGTTGCCAGAACTCGCTCGTGATGCAAAAGGTAGGGCGCTTGTGAATCTGCTTGAGTTTGAAGAAGGTGAACGGGTGGCAGAGTGTCGCGCGGTTTCTGGATTTGACAACCCAGATCAGTGTTTATTGCTTGCCGCGCGTAGTGGCACCGTGAAAAAGACACCTCTTGAGCAGTATCGTCGTCGACGCACAAAAGGCTTGATTGCCGTGAAACTGAAGGAAGGCGATGAACTTGTTGGTGCAGTTGTTACGCAACCAGGTGACGAGCTTGTACTGGCTACCGCGTCGGGTATGGCTATTCGGTTTCCAGAATCCGATGCTCGACCAATGGGCCGTGATACCAGTGGTGTTCGGGGCATCAAGCTCGGCAAAGGCGATAGCTTGGTCGGTCTAGTTGTTGCAGATCCCTCTGCGACGCTCCTTACTGTGTGCGAAAAAGGGTACGGGAAACGGACGCCGTTCGGTGCAGGCACGCCGCTTGCCGAAGCAGAACCTTTGGCAGGGGGCAGTATTGAAGAACCTGAAACAGAGTCGAGTGGAATGCGTTACCGTACGCAGGGTCGTGGTGGTAAAGGGGTGCGTGACATCAAGACGACTGCCCGAAATGGCAAGGTCGTGTCGATTGTTTCGGTACGAGACGAGGATCAGGTCTTGATGATGACTGCTCGTGGGAAACTGCAACGTGTGAATGTTGGTGAGATTAAGGCTATCGGCCGAAATACGCAGGGCGTTCGGATCATGCGGTTAGATGATACTGATTCGTTAGCTGCGGTGGTTCCTGTGCCACCAAGCGAGCAGGAAGAGGCGGAGGCTGTGCCAGAAGGCGAATAGCCTTTGTCCTAGTGGCTAAAAAGTGAAATGAAAATAGCAGTAGTGGGCACAGGATATGTGGGGTTAGTAACTGGTACATGCCTGGCTGACAGTGGTAGCGATGTCGTATGCCTCGACATTGATGAGAAAAAGGTTTCTTCTCTCAAAGGAGGCAAGATCCCGATTTATGAGCCTGGTCTAGAGGAACTCGTTGAGCGGAATACACGGGTTGGGCGGCTGCGGTTTACCACTGACACGATCGAAGCGGTTGGAGCAGCCGAGATAGTCTTTCTTGCAGTTGGGACACCACCGACTGCGAGCGGCGCAGCTGATTTGACAGCTCTCTGGAGTGTGGTGTCATCAATAGCGGCACATCTTGCTGAAGACGTCATTGTGATAACAAAGAGCACTGTGCCTGTTGGTACGGCTGCCAAGATCGAACATCAGTTGTTGGAAGCCACGGGTCGCGAGTGTCATGTTGCCAGTAACCCCGAGTTCCTCAAAGAGGGAGCGGCGATAGAAGATTTCCAACGGCCCGACCGTGTGGTGGTGGGTGTGCGGACCCCCGAAGTTGCTGAAAAACTTCGAAGGCTCTATTCGCCATTTTTACGAACCGAGCGACCGTTTCTGGTCATGTCGCCAGAGAGTGCCGAGATGACAAAATATGTGGCGAATTCACTTTTAGCTACCAAGATAAGTTTTATAAATGAAGTCGCAAATCTTTGCGAACGAATGGAAGCTAATGTTGATGACGTCAGACGAGGCATTGGGCACGACAGTCGGATTGGATTTTCATTCTTGTTTCCAGGCGTCGGATATGGAGGAAGCTGTTTTCCAAAAGACGTCCAGGCACTTTCTGCCATGGCGCGTGAGCGAGCGAGTGAACTCACAATTTTGCAGGCAGTGCATGGGGCCAACCTTGCACAGAAGCAAGTTCTCGGGACGAAAATAGCAGATTATTTCGAAGGCAATCTTGAGGGCCGTCGAATAGCTGTCTGGGGACTTGCTTTCAAGCCTCGAACGGACGACATCAGGGATGCCCCATCGCTTGAACTGATTGACGCACTTCTGGCAGCCCGTGCCAAGATTCGAGTTTTTGATCCTGAAGCTATGCAGAATGTTCAAGATAAATACGGCAGTGAGCTGGAGTACGCATCAAGCCCGCTGGATGCTGTTACGAATGCAGATGCGCTGGCGATTGTGACAGAGTGGGGAGACTTCCGCCGGCCGGACTTCAAGGCCCTCAAGGCAGCAATGGCAAGTCATGTAATTTTCGACGGCCGTAATCTCTTTGATAGTGCAGAAATGCTTTCCAACGGGTTTCTGTACCATTCAATAGGTCGATCAGTCGTTGATGGTCGGCCAAAAGAAGCCAGTTCTGGCTGATTGTTGTCAGCATCCTGCCTGCTTTATGTCGGTGGTTGTGACGATCTTTTGTTGAGAAAATCGAATAAAATTGTCGAGGCCGTTTGACATGTTTTTTTCACAGGGGTTAAAGTCCTCATTAGTAAATGGAGCTTTGATGAGTAATCGTAGAAAGCTCCTTCCCTGACTCATTATCTTCTTCGGAGTTGAACGTCCGTGAAACTTATTTCCGCAGCCGCTGCAATGGTGGTGCTTGTTCCTTCTTTTGTTCAAGCCTCTGATGCAAGTAGAGTACCTCCATCAGCAAGTTTTTTTGGTATTTATGGTCTGTTTTGGATCGTGGCGATCATCGGCTCTGGTTATGCCCTTTGGCAGGCGTGGCAATTTTATCAGTGGATGGAAAGTCAGCCTGGTGGCTCTGAAAAGAACATCGAGATTGCAGGGTATGTTCGTACAGGTGCCGATGCCTATCTCAGGCAGCAGTACAAAGTAGTTGCCGGATTCTTTGCAGTTATTTTTGCCCTCCTTCTCTTCATGGCTTTTGGACTTAATGTTCAAAGCGCCTGGGTTCCATTTGCGTTTCTCTCGGGCGGTCTGTTTTCTGGTCTGGCCGGTTGGTTTGGTATGAAGACTGCGACACTCGCAAGTAATCGAACAGCGGCTGGTGCGGAGAAGAGCCTGAATGATGGCCTCCAGGTAGCGTTTCGTTCAGGGGCAGTCATGGGGCTCACGGTGGTTGGGCTTGGTTTGCTCGATATTGTTGTTTGGTTTTTCATCCTCTACTGGCTTGTGCCTATGTTCGCGTCACCGTTGTCGCTTGAAGAAATCACTGTCACAATGCTTTGTTTCGGGATGGGAGCCAGTTCACAGGCGCTCTTTGCCCGTGTAGGTGGGGGGATCTTTACAAAAGCAGCAGATGTTGGAGCTGACCTTGTTGGTAAAGTTGAGCAAAACATTCCTGAAGATGATGCCCGTAATCCAGCAACAATAGCGGACAACGTTGGCGATAATGTTGGTGACGTCGCCGGGATGGGTGCAGATCTCTACGAAAGCTACTGCGGTAGCATTCTTGCAACGGCTGCACTGGGCGTTGCTGCTTTTTCTGGTGTGTCAGAAAAAGATTACTTTATGCAACTCAGCGCCCTCTTTTTGCCAATCCTGATTGCTGCAGCGGGCATTGGCCTTTCCGTGTGGGGAATCTGGCAGGTCAAGACTCAAGAAGATGCATCTCAGCGATCACTTTTAGCGGCATTGGCTCGAGGGATTAATCTTTCGACAGTTGCCATTGTCGGGGCGGCTGTCGTGCTAACATTCTTATTGCTTGGGTGGGCGTATATCGGGGTTTCAGTCAGTGTCATTGTAGGATTGGTTGCTGGTTGGCTCATAGGAAAGTGGACAGAATATTCAACGAGTAATGAGTTTGCGCCAACCAAGGAACTGGCTGACCAAGCGTTAACCGGACCTGCCACGATAATTATCGGTGGTGTTGCCGAGGGAATGCTCTCCGTGTGGGCGCCAGTCATGATTACGGGTGTTGCGACGCTCTTAGCCTTTGGTTTTGCCAACGGCTTCAGTTTTGCTGATCCAAATGCGTTTGCCCTTGGTCTGTACGGTGTTGGGATTGCAGCTGTTGGCATGCTTTCTACGCTTGGCATAACGCTTGCCACTGACGCGTACGGTCCTATTGCTGATAATGCAGGTGGGAACGCCCAAATGGCTGAAATGCCGGAGGTTGTTCGTGAGCGGACAGATGCTCTCGATGCACTTGGGAATACGACAGCAGCAACAGGTAAAGGATTTGCAATCGGCTCAGCTGCTCTGACTGCATTGGCGTTACTCGCTGCCTATGTTGAAGAAGTACGAATCGGATTTGAACGGTGGGGCGAATCAGCTGTTACGGTGACCGAGAATAGCGTGGCGCAGGCTGGATTATGGGTCAAGGTTTCAAACGACGTGCTCGTCAAGGCCGGTGCGACACCTGTGGACAACCAGACATGGCTTCTTGTTGATGACCGGGAGCTACTCAAAGCTATTCCTGATTACGAAAAGCTGCCAAGCGGTTCGGTAATACAGAAGATGCCCGAGATCAAGCCACTTCAGACAGCCCATGACCTCGTTGAGGTGCGGGCAGCGAGAATGGCCGACTTTATGCGTTTTTATGACGTGACACTGATGAATCCAAAGGTGTTAGTCGGCATGTTTCTGGGTGCAATGAGTACCTTTGTATTTTGTGCGCTCACGATGAAAGCTGTAGGCCGTGCTGCCAAAGGCATGGTTGAAGAGGTTCGCCGGCAATTTCGTGAGAAACCTGGAATCATGGCCGGTACTGAAAAGCCAGATTACGCGGCCCCAGTTGCGATCAGCACGAAGGCAGCGCAACGAGAGATGGTGTTACCTTCTCTTCTCGCGTTATCCGCACCTGTTGTCACCGGTTTACTTCTTGGTGTCGGCGGTGTCATGGGACTGCTTGTTGGTGCTCTTACCACAGGCTTTTGTGTTGCTGTCTTTATGGCAAATGCGGGTGGGGCGTGGGACAACGCGAAGAAGCATATCGAGAGTGGTGTGCACGGAGGCAAGGGCACTGAGGCCCATAAAGCAGCAATTGTCGGTGACACGGTTGGTGATCCCTTTAAAGATACAAGTGGCCCGAGCCTAAATATTCTTGTGAAGCTTATGAGTATGGTCAGTGTGGTAGCAGCGGGACTTGTGGTCAGATATAGTCTTGAGGCGCTCGGCATCTTTTGAGTGATGGCTTTGGTTTTCACGTTGAAGTAGCTCATTCGTCTGGTTCACGGGCGGGTGTTCTCACCACTCCGCATGGACAAGTGCAGACGCCGCTCTTTATGCCAGTAGCGACACTGGCATCAGTGAAAGGTGTGGATATAGCTCGTGTTGTCGAGACTGGTGCCACAATGCTATTGGCGAACACCTATCATCTGCACCTCAGGCCGGGTGAGGAACTAGTATCTCGGTCGGGTGGTGTCGGGCATTTTATGGGATGGTCCGGCCCGACCCTCACCGACAGCGGTGGCTATCAAGTGTTTAGCCTTGCTCAGCAAGTGAAGGTGACCGATCATGGGGCACTATTTCGGTCGCACCTCGATGGGTCTCAGGTGAACCTCACTCCAGAGAAGGCAGTTGCTATTCAAGAATCACTAGGAGCTGATGTCGCAATGCAGCTTGATCATGTGATTGGCCTTCCTGCCGAACGAAATGACGTCGCTGAGGCAATGGAAAGATCTCTCGCGTGGGGGGAGCGTTGTTTAGCTGCTCGTCAGAAATCAGATCAGGCAATGTTTGGGATTGTACAGGGAGGGCTTGATCCTGAATTGCGAGCAAACAGCGCCAAGCACCTTCGTTCACTGCCTTTCGAGGGTTTTGCAGTCGGCGGTCTGTCTGTGGGAGAAGGGCCTGAGGCAATGGCATCAACGCTTCAGGCGACAGTGCCTCACTTGCCAGAAGACAAGCCGCGATACCTTATGGGAGTCGGAAAGCCAGAGGATATTATTAATGCTGTTGCTGTAGGAATTGACATGTTTGACTGTGTTCTACCGACACGTTGTGGTCGTAATGCATTGCTGTATACGTTCGACGGCCCGTTACGTTTGAGAAATGCTCAATATCTGACGGACAAACGGCCAATTGAAAGTGATTGCCCGTGTGCGGCTTGTGGCCATACACGGGCGTACATGCGGCATCTTTTTCTGGCGGGGGAAATGCTTGGTCCAATTTTAGCCTCGATTCATAATCTGACCTTCTACCAGCGACTGATGGGGCGGCTTCGAGAGGCGATTGTTGCCGGCCAATTCCAAGCAGTTCGGGCGGATATTCTCGCCCGCATGAATTGAGGCTATTGTGCAAATGAGGGTGTGGAGTTGCCCTGTGTCCCGGTTGTCTGCATTCGGACTTGTCCGTTGGAACCGTGGGAAACTACATTTGCACTTTTCAGCGGAGTGGTTTTGCTCTCCTCTAGCCCCGGGTGCTTTTCATGCAAATCTTTGATCAAACTCTAATTGTAGCTCAGCTAGCCGCTGCTGCTGATTCCAAGCCCCCTGCCGGCCCTTTGGAATTATTGATCACGTATTTCCCGATGGTCCTCATCGTTGTTGCAGCATGGTTCCTCTTGTATCGGCCCGAGAGAGAACGTATGCGGAAGCAACGAGAGCTTCTGAGTAATGTTAAAAAAAATGACCGTGTCATTACTGCATCTGGGATAGTTGGTACTGTCTCAAGTGTAGATCGAGAGCAGGATCGAGTTGTTCTCAAGGTTGACGAAAGCTCGAACGCAAAAATTACATTTACCTTAGCAAGTGTGAATCGCGTACTTGCTAATTCAGATGATGAAAGAACAGCTGGTGCTGGGGCATGACGCCCGAGTACCGCACTTTGTTGATTAAACTTTTGATGAAAGAAGATTGAGATGAATGGCATGGATGGCTGGTTCGGATTGCTTGCTCAGGTAACTGAGAACGCCTCTGCAGTATGGTGGAACGAGTCGTGGGCGGTCTGGGTGCTGACGCTTGCCATTATTTCTGTACCAACATTTTTAGCCTGGCTTGTTACGCGGCAACTCAGAGCAAGTGGTCTTTGGGGAAGGCTGTCGATTGTCCTCGTAGCTCTTGCAGCAGGCATTGTAGTGACTGCACTGGGATGGCCTCCTCGCATGGGCATTGATCTCAAGGGAGGGGTCATACTCGTCTACGAAATTGATTCTGCTAAACAACCCGAGGGCGGCGTGAGCATGGACAAGCTTGTTGCTGCGGTAAGTCGTAGGGTTAATCCGGGTGGACAGAAGGAAGTGACAGTTCGTCAGTATGGAACAAACCAACTTGAAGTCATTGTGCCTGAGGTGGATCAAGCCGAGGTCGAATTTATCAAACGAATCGTCTCGAGTGCTGGTGTATTAGAGTTTCGTATAGTCGCTAATCCTCAGGATCCACGCCATAAGGAAATTATTGAAAAGGCGACTAGTTCTTCTGGAAGCCTGGTGAGTTCAGGGGATCGCTCAATCGGTAGATGGATACAGATCGATACCCAGAAGATCAATCCAGCTGGTGACTCGACTTTGGTGATGCGTCAAGCTGGTGATGGGACTCCGGAAGTTCTTGTAGCGCTGGATCGATTTGATGTGACGGGAGATTTTCTGTCGAGGGCTTCAGGAGGATATGACCAGAATTTGCAGCCTTGCGTAAACTTTTCTTTTAACTCTCAGGGGGCAGCACTCTTTGGGACACTCACAAGTCAGAACCTGCCAGATCCAGCGAACCGTTTGCTTAGTCGGCTAGGGATTGTACTTGACGGTGTGTTGCTATCAGCCCCCACGATTCGGAGTACGATTTCAAGTGACGGGCAAATTACGGGTAGCTTTAAGCAGGCTGATGTTGAGTTTCTTGTTGGTGTACTGAATGCGGGGAGTCTGCCTGCTGCCTTGTATAGTGATCCAATTAGCGAGCAGAAAATTAGTCCACAGCTAGGGGCTGATACAATTCGCTCGGGTGCGCGGGCTATGTTGCTGGCAACAATCGTCGTCCTGACATTCATGCTCATGTATTACCGCTTCTCAGGGATCGTTGCTGATTTAGCTGTTTTGTTGAATATTGTCCTTGTTGTGGCACTGATGATTTCTATCAAAGCGGCCTTTACGTTGGCTGGACTAGCCGGCCTTGTGCTTTCTGTTGGTATGGCTGTCGATGCAAATGTGCTTATCTATGAACGGATGCGAGAAGAACTGGACCGTGGCGCGTCTGTTCGTATGGCTATACGGAATGGTTTTCAACGGGCGTTTTCAACCATCGTCGACTCGAACCTGACGACACTTATTACAGGCATCGTTCTGTTTTCGATTGGTACAGATCAACTTAAAGGTTTTGCAGTTACTCTGATTCTCGGCCTGTCGCTTAATTTGTTCACAGCAGTCTTTTGCTCGCGGGTTATTTTTGATCTTGCTGAACAAAAACGACTGCTCAAGACTCTTTCAATGGCTCGCTTGTTCGGGAAAACGAGCTACGAGTTTGTGCGATGGGTGCGGCCAGCGGTTGTTGTGTCACTTGTTTTCATTACGATTGGTCTTGTTGCCGCATGGCAGCGAGGGCAGGGTATCTTCGATATTGATTTCACTGGTGGTACCAGTGTGCAGGTGGCGTTCAAGGAAGACCAAGGGCTCGATATTTCATCTGTTCGAGAAGCTGTCTCAAGCCTGCCTGACGTTGCCGTAAGCTCAGTAACAGTCGGTGATGTCCCAGCAAATCTACGATATAAGATCGATACGTCGGAGCGAAGCGGTGATGCAGTTGAGGAGATGCTTCGAACCTCCTTTCCGGGTAGGTTGGCGACCTATTCAATGGGCTTTGGTGAAATCGTATCAACCGCTGATAAGTCTTCTGGTGATTCGGAGGGACCGGCAGGCTCTGAGGCAAACGAAGATGAAAGTGACCAAGAAACGAGTGAAGAAAGTAGTACCCAAGTACTTGAATCATTGAGTACTGCTGTCGAACTGGATTTCCCGCAGAAGATTAATCAAGTAACGTTGCAAGAGACTATCGAACAGGCTTTTAAGCGCGCTGGTCACGAGGGGGTTGCTTTTGAGTTGACGTCCCCCGGAATGCAAACACGAAAGAAACCGTATCGCACGTGGTCGTTGTCTACCTCGCTTGCCCCAGAAGATACTCGTAAAGTGTTGGAACAAGTTGCGGGCCAGTTGGCAAGTACGCCAATTTATCTTTCGGCGAATTCAATAGGCGGGAAAGTCGCAGGTAACACAAAGGTGACAGCCGTTTATGCTCTTTTGGCCAGCCTGGTGATGATTGTTGCATACGTCTGGTTGCGATTTCAAAATGTGGCATTCGGATTGGCAGCAGTCGTCGCGTTGCTGCACGATGTTCTTGTCACAATAGCGTGTATTGCACTGAGTGTTTATGTTGCTCCATATTTAGGCTGGGCGCTTGTGGATGATTTCAAGATCAGTCTTGATGTCGTTGCAGCACTGCTGACAATCGTGGGTTTTTCGATCAATGACACGATTGTTATTTTTGACAGGATGAGAGAGATACGAGGTAAGAGTTCAACTGTCTCCGCTGAGATGGTTGATCGAGCTATTAATCAGACATTGAGCCGAACAATACTTACGTCGGGAACGGCCCTGTTGGCAGCCATTATTCTCTACTGTTTAGGCGGGCAGGGTATTCATGCCTTTGCTTTTGCCATTCTCATAGGGATTATCAGCGGTACGTACAGCACAATTGTGATCGCATCGCCAATAGTGCTTTGGTTGCAAGGGAGTGTAGGGAATGCGGCACCCGTAAAGCGTCAGGCTATAGCGGAGCCGCTGTGATGACGCTCTTGTGAATCCTTGCGGTTCATGCTGATTGTGCAGGCTCGAGGAGAGTCGTCAGGTAATCTTTCTGACGAAGAATGTATTCTTCGAACGCTCGCCGTCAATAAATGTCCCATAGTTATGGGTAATCGTAGTTCGCGATTCTAGGCGTTTTCAATTGCAAGGATGCAGCAGTTGGGCAGGGCCTTTTGTGCCCGCTCAACGCAGTCCCCAGCCTCTTTGTGGTGAAAGCATGACAAGTCTTGTTCAAATCTTTCGGTTTCTTGTTGGTTTAGGAATGGTTGTGGCGGGTGGCTTCGTTGCCGCGCCGTTTATCTCATCAGTCTTGAGTACTGCGTCCCGTGAAGTAGTCACACAAATTCCTCGGCAGCAAACCAATCCTTTTGATAGGGGCAAAGCATCACAGTCGATGCCGAATTCCTTTACGGTTCCTGTAAAGAACTCTGAAGGCACTCGCTTTATTCGTCAGAATAATAACCCATCGGAACCAGGGTTAAGTCGACTGGAAGGAATACCTTTGCCTTCACAACCTCAGCTCGTCACCCCGGAGAGAATGCCGGCACGTTCGCTAGGCAACGCGCCGCCGGGCATGTATGGTGCGTATCGTACGACCGTTGAAATGCCCCCACCACCGCTTCTGGATGGATCGCACGCTGCCGCGTCGCATCGGCTCCAACTGGCTAGAAAGAAAAGCATAGGCCCGCACCGGGAAATACCAGATTCAATTCCGGAACGGTATCGTGTGCAGGATGGCGATGATTTAACAGGTATTGCAACTCGATTATATGGACATCCGCAAGCAGCGTCAGCCCTGTGGCAGGTGAATGCTGATCGGTTGTCGAGTCCAGAAGTGCTACCGATTGGCTTTGAGATGATCGTGCCACCTGCATGGCGTGTTTTTGGTAAGGAAGCGGCGTACGAAGGTACTCGTCGCATTGAGCCGTCTGATATGACCGGTTTAAAAAGTACTCCCAACGCGGCTGTCCATTCGACGTCAATGCAAAGCAGGGTACCAAGCCAAAGAGAGACCAGTTCCGAAGGTGCGGGTGGACCGTGGCTTGGAAGTCCACCAAAACTACAATCAATTCGTCCCACAGACACGGCCAGCAAGCGTAGTCGTGGCACGATTCGCGTTGCACCTGGTGAGACGTTAGCTTCACTTGCCCAACGAATATACGGGAACGCACACATGGCAGATGCAATTTTTGATGCGAATCGAGATCGCTTGCGAAGCCCCGCATTACTTGTGCCCGGCACAGAATTACGACTTCCGTGATGTATAAGGGGAAACCTTTGGGGGCTTTTTCCGTATGTGACCATGCAGGCAACATGGATCAATTAAGGCATTGTTAGTTGTCGTCCGATAGCGTTTCACTAATAAACCACGCACACAATTGCAGTGGAGTGCGATTTCCTGAGGGGAGAGATGCGAGTTTGTCTGCGCGAAGGCTTGAACGTATTTCTTCAAAGACAAGTGGCCCCGTTTTAGGCTGGTTCGGTGAAACTTTCCTTTTACTTTGCTGCTTTATCCCATTTGCTGATTCCTTAAACCAACTCGTAGGACGTGCGCCCTTTAATCGCTGAAAAAGTTGACTTGATTGGCGATCGTCGCTTCCAGCAATGATCATAACGGGAAGGTGCTCCAACAATGGTTTCACTTCACCTTGATCAGAATTTGTTCGAGCGCCGAGAGCATTCGTGATGGATATTCCCTGATCCGCCCAGACAGGACTAATCAGAATGACAGTTTGAACCTGTTGCCCCTGTGGGCCATGAGTATTTGGGAGCCAATTCCAGTCGGCTACGGCCCAGGTTGCAGCGAGTGTGCCACCGAGTCCGGATCCGATAACGCAAAGTCGTTCGAGATCGATGTCACCCCCGGCCTCTTTTTCTAGAAGCCAATTCCGAACGGTTTCTAGATCACCTCTGAGATTTGCACTTTTACGGATTCTACCACCGCCACTTGCAGGAATCATACGAAGTTGATTCAAAAGAAGCCTTTTCTTCGTGACGTCGAGATCTGCGTTTTTGCTGCCTCCGTGTCCTCGCAGGTCAGGAACTGCAACTGCACAGCCTGCTTTCTGTAGACCAGCCGCGAGCTTTCGCACAGTTTTTTCGGAGCCACCAATGTCGTGTACAAGGATAACGGTGGCGGTTGCTTTTCTTTGAGGTGGGTAATACACAAGTTGAAGAGGAACACCATCAGATGTTCTGAGGCCCTTGACTTGCTCGACTGCAGGCAGTTTTGAACTCGATTTTTCATCAGCACTTTGTGCTGTCATCGCCCAGCAGCTACATGTGATGAGACAGAAGAGCATCATTTTCTTATGAATGAGCTGTCCGGACACAAGCCCCCCAGATGTCTCAATGAGATGGCAATGAGATTCTTGAGCAGAAAGATACCTACCCCCAGCTAGCTGGTTTGGTCTCTTATTCTGAAAATGACAGTTAAAACTAGTAGTTTTTTGGGTGAGGCGGATCATAGGAGGTCATCCGAAAGAAAATATTGGAAGGAGGAAGGTATAATTTATCAAAATATGAGGCGGTTGTAGAGTTTTCTTGTGACAGGCTGTTTGTAATGAAATCTCATAGTTTCTCATCATCAAAGAACGGTTCGCCGTCAGCGCATTCCTCGCCCCGACCCGTTCCTGTATGCAAGGATGTTCCGCCACCTCAAGTGCCCGGTTCTGTGAAAGAGAATCGATTGAAAAAGCAGGGCGGACGCTCGGGGTGGTTCGTCAGCCTTGGGCTGCATGGAGTTGTATTACTCTGTTTGGCGGGCATTACGATCGATCCACAAGTTATTCATGCTCCAGCAATTCAGATTGAGCAACCAGTTTCTGAGCCAGAACCAGAGTTTGTATTCGAACCAGAAGAGTTGGAAGTTTCTGATGTAGATCTCAAGGAACTCGGTGCCTTAAGTGAGCGAGGCGTGACGGTTGCAGAGGCAATATCCTCAAACAAAGCGGATATCCCTTTCATTCCTCCTCCGCAAAATATGTTTGTGCCGAGAAGTGTTCGTATTGAGCCGGTAACGTTTGAGTCCATGGGGCCGAATGAGGTAGATCAACTTATTGAGACAGTAGTTGGTGTGAATGTTGGTGTGGCAGCAACTGGAGCAAGTGGTGCAATTGATCGCCTCAGTCTTGAAATTGCCCGCTCACTTGAAGACGCTCCAACAACCGTATGCTGGGTGTTTGACCAGTCAGTGAGCCTTGCGGGCCAGCGCCAAGAAATAGCAAGTCGGTTAAAACGAGTATTTCGTGAGTTGAGTCATGATAGTGAGGGTGAGGCACCGGCTGGCTTGACAAACCTTGTTTTGGCATACGGCCAGCGCTTTCAATTTATTGTAGGTAAGCCAACGCGTGTTTCTGGTGAAGTTGTTGAAGCAATTCAAGGAATTGAGGTTGATAATAGTGGTGTTGAAAAGACATTCACTGCGATTCGTGCTGCCGCAGAGCGACTGAATGCCACCCGCCGGGTTGGTCGTTCAAATGGAATGATTGTTGTCTTTACGGATGAGGTTGGTGATGATCAGTCTCTTGCCGATCAAGTTGCGACAATTTGTCGGCGATTGGGTGTTTCTGTGTGTGTCGTTGGCGTGCCGGCTCCTTTTGGGCAGCGGTTTATTGAAATGAAGTATGTTGAGTTCGATCCAACATATGCGTCGGTAGAAGATTGGGCAGTTGTTGAGCAAGGGCCAGAAACGCTGTTCCCGGAAGCAATCCACATCAGTGACAATTCGTTTTCCAATGAGGCAATTGATTCAGGATTTGGTCCCTTTAGTTTGTCGAAACTTTGTTACCAAACGGGGGGCGTTTATATCGCTGTCCATGCGAATCGTAACCTGCGAGGCCGTGTACCTGATCGAGCGACGGCACCAATGTCCTCGCGTATTCGGTACTTTTTTGACTCAGAGTTGCTTCGCGATTATCAACCAGACTATGTCTCAGCGACAAAATTAAGGCAGAAAGTGGCATCCAATGCAGCAAAGCAATCACTTGTTACAGCAGCAGCAGCAACGAATCTGAAGCCGATGCTTTCTCCTGAGACAGTGTTCCCCAAAAAAAGTGAGGGTGAATTGGCCAACCTTCTTTCTTTGGCTCAAAGAAGTGCAGCTGTTTTGCAGCCAAGAGTCGATGCAATCTACGGACAGCTTTTGCGAGGGCTTCCCGATAGAGAGAGTATTGAGGAGGAACGTTGGAAAGCTGGGTTCGACCTTGCGATGGGGCGAATCTTGGCAATGAAGGTTCGGACAGATGCGTATAATCTCATGCTGGCTCGTGCGAAATTTGGCATGCAATTTCAGAGACCCAAGAGTGACACATGGGTATTGCGGCCAAGCGACGTTGTAAATGTTGGTTCACGGACTGAAAAATTTGCAGAGCAAGCTCACGAGTACCTGCGTCGTGTGATCGAAGATCACCCAGGGACTCCTTGGGCATTTCTCGCGAAACGGGAGCTAGGCCAACCACTAGGATATGCGTGGGACGAAATTCACACAGGCATTAATGATCCTCCGAAGCCACGGCCACCGGGTAACAACAATAGCCCTATGCCTCGTGACGATAAGCCTCGGTCGCTTGGTCCACCGATGCCGAAGCGTAATCTCAAGAGGATCTAGCTGGTTCGCGTGCGGATCGTAAAACCAGAGTACTTGCTCACGACTCAGATGGTATTATGGTTTAGCGCACTCAATGACGGTGTGCTTTGTTCTAATAGATTAGGTTTTCTTCAGCAAAATGAGCTCGGCTTTCATAGGCATGAAAGCATCGCGAAAGACGGCTTGCCAAAATCCGTAAAAAGAGTCCACGGAATTGTTGCTCTGACTGGTCGGCCGTTGGAATGGCGCTGTCCGCTGGGAATGTGAAATCTTCCATTCTCTTATCAAAAACAATGAGGTCATCTTCGATATCATGGACCTGCATGTGAATAGTCGTTCTTCCACGATATAGTGTCGATCCTTCATGTAATGAGAAGTGATCGAGGTCGATTCCAACAACAAGATCGGCATCAACAGATTTCCCAAGAGTCGAATAATCGACCCAAGCATTTTCATCAAGCCATCGTGATACTTCTTGCTGACTAATGATTTTTACACCACGAACATTTTCACGAATGTTCGCACCAATGCGTTCTGCAAGCTCACGAGCAGTCCCGGCGTCTGTAAACTCGAGTTCAACAATTGGTTTACACACAACCACCACATGCTTCCCACGAAGTCCACTATATTCAGCTGCGACATCTTCTGGGTGGAATAGGTAGGCAACAGTCAGTACGGTTGAGCAGCCGCCTGCGTTTAGAATGATCCCACATCCTAAAATGAAGATCCAGACAGACTGATTGATGATACGTCCGGATAGTATGTTCATTGCGTTTCCTCGGTGAGATAGAGCCATAGCTTCGCTGCGAGAAGGAGAGGCTAGCGAGATAAGTGTTTTAATCTCAACGGCAGTTCGTTCATAAAGACATAAATAGCCCGGTTTTGGAGTAGCAAATGTCAGTAGTTTTTGTTTGGCGTGGTAGACTGGAGGAAAGAGGGAGCCTTGCTGTGAGGTTCTACTGAAGGAGTGGGGCTCAAAGGCGTGTATGCAGGATCATGTGTATTGAGCGATGAGCATTAACGACGGACTTTCAGGATTTTCAACTGACGTTTCTTGTGGGCTGCCATCCAGCTGGGATTGGCAGCAGCCAGTCATCATTGGTGTGTCCGGTGGTGCCGATAGCATGGCTCTTTTGTTCAGCCTGGCGGAGCTTTCGAGGTTGGAGGAGAGTCCATCGGTAGCTGTGGCCCATGTTGAATATGATCTTCGGCCGGAGGCCAGTTGTGATCGGGAGTTTGTTGTTCAGCATGCCAAGCAACTTGGTTTTCCTTGCTATTGGAAAAAGGTTTGCGTTCCAGAAGCATCAAGAGCACAGCAGGGTGTTGGTACTGAGGCAGTAGCAAGAAAACTTCGCTATGACTTTTTTACTCAGCTGGCATTTGAGATCGGCGCAAGGCACGTTGCTGTAGGTCATACCCGTGACGATCAGGCGGAGACAATTTTGCATCGTCTTCTACGTGGAACTGGCCTTGGAGGGGTGGCAGGCATGGCAGGGGCCCGTGAGCTCTGCGAAGGAGTAAGTTTGGTTCGTCCATTATTAAAAATAAGGAGGCAGAAGCCGCGAGAATTCCTCGAAGCAATTGGACAAGAGTGGCGGGAAGACGAGTCCAACAATCAAATGTGTTTTGCTAGGAATTTTCTTCGTCATCGTATATTGGTAGAGGCTGAATCGGGTCCTTATCCAGCTGCAGTGGAGGCTTTAGTAAGGTTTGGGGAGCAAGCGAGTGCCGAAACAGCCTCTCGTTTAAGAATAATTGAGGCACTGATTGAAAAGAGTATCGAGCAAAAGCCCAATGGTGAAGTACTCATTCATCGAAAAATGGTCGGAGATGATCCAAATATCATGCCTGAGGCATTGATTGAAATTTGGAAAAGAAAAGGTTGGCCACGGCAGGATCTTTCCAGCCGTCATCTCAAGCAGTTAACAGAAATGATTTTTTGCGACAGCTTGAAAAGAAATACTGCTCCGAATGCAGTCGATCTACCTGGTGGAATTCATGCTCGTCTCACAAGTAACGGTCTTTCAATTCAAGGAAATGATTGACAGGATTTCTGTTTTGTAATGAACAGCAGCTAGAGACACGATGCAAAACGGTTTGTACTTGTGAAGCGTCGTCTCTCGAAAGGCGAGATTTTGGGTGTCGGGGCTGACGGATCCTGGTGGCCTGCCGCTCGCTGGTGGCCTGCGGAGACTAGTCAATAGTTGTGGTCTGCGGGGGTGGGGGTATTTCTGAGATCGTATTGGTGTCTTGACCGACAAGAGTCGTCACTTCTATCGTCCATCATCTTCGTTTTATTCAAGCAGGCTTTTAATTTTCTAGGGTTGCGCGTGAACAGTCTCTCAGACTTGCTTTGGTCGCTTGTCCGTTGGGCAATCCCTCTCACATTTGCGGGAGTTGTGGCAGCAGTCGCTGTTGGGACAAGCCGTATTAATGATGAGATTTGTACACGCGTTGAAGACGTACTTGCTGAACGGTTTCCCAGCCTGCAGGTTGATGTGCAGCAAGCAAGCCTCAACGAAGGGAAAGGGATAGTAATTCATGGGCTGTCGCTTATCGACAAGACCATGCCTGAGAATAGGCAGCAGATTTTGCGAGTCGATGAAGTGCATCTCGCATGCGATGCCACCTTAGCAAATCTTGCAATGGGTCAGCCAGACATCGAATCTGTAAGAGTGGTTCGGCCAACATTACACGCAGTCCATTTTCAAGATGGCACATGGAATATTCAAAAACTACTTGGGGATTCAGGTGCAAATGTTTCCATACCAGTTTCTGTTGAAGCGGCCACAATACTTTATGAAGATGTTGAGACATCTTTTCAGGAGACATTTCAACAAGGACGGCTTGAGCTAGAACCAGGGACAGCAGATAGCCGGGGGGGAACGTGGTCAAAGATGCATCTGAGCCTTAACGGGCAGACTGTTGAGCAGCTTACGGTTTCTGGGGCAGTGTCTCTTTCTGCAAAGCGTTTTGAGTTGGAGGCAGTTCTCCAAGAGTTTGATTTTCAGCCACGACTTTTCTCTCTAAGCCCAGTTCAGTTCTTTGAAGATACGTGGTGGAAAGAGGCGGTCGATAGCCTAAGCATGCGACTCTCACTTTCGTTGTCTGCTGCTGGATCTATGGACGCTCTTGCTGAAACAATATTTGATGTTCGCGGTCATGTGACGAATGGACGCTTTGAGCACCGGCGTTTGCCTTTTCCATTAGCTAATATCTCAGCAACATTTACGGCTAATCAGAGTGGATTCGAAATACAATCCATCGTTGCACAGTCAGGTGGCTCGCATTTTCAAGGTTCTGCAAAAGTTGACGGATGGTCAAAGCAATCTGATTTCGAATGCCTGCTTGAAGCGGAGCGGCTCATAGTGGGTAGACAATGGCAGCCATTTTTGCCGACGGAATGGGTAGGTCATTGGCAAAAGATACTCCCGCAGGGTGAGGTTGATGTTCGCGCCGAAGTTCATCGGAAGAATGGTTTTACAATCCCTAAGGTGTCGCTGCGATGCCGCAATATTGCATTGACCCATTATCGATTTCCGTACCGACTTGATAGGACGGTTGGTACTGTGATCCTCGAAAACAAAGAGCTCACAATGCACCTGACGGGTCAGGCTGGTGGGAATCCTGTTCAAGTGAATGGCGTGATTCAATTGACAGATGCTGGTACGGTAGGGCATGTTGAGGTTCGCGGCAGAGACATGCCAATCGATGAACGATTGTTGACAGCAATGCCCGCCCGAGGAGCAGAAATCTTAGAACGCCTTCATGCTGATGGAACGTTTGACTTTGTCTTTCGCCAAGAACGGTCTCCAAAGTTTTCCAAAGGACACTCGAATTCACTCGACATCAGGCTTAGAGACTGCACTCTCAAGGATGTCAGGTTTCCGTATCCACTGACAAATGTGCAGGGATCTGTGCAGATGATCGAAGAAGATTGGTCGCTTACGGAAATAACTGGTCGAAATGATACTGGAATCGTTCATTGTTCTGGTCACCTCGACCGAAGTGCAGGAGAGCAAGGCGTGCTTACGCTGGAATTATCTGGTCGTGAGGTTGTGTTGGATCAAGAGCTACGAGACGCGCTTCCTGCCAGTGTCGGTCGATTCTGGGACGACCTTGCGCCGCGAGGAAAAG
>WLWF01000320.1_pt1 | contig 47207 bp, 38 predicted proteins | sample 6718331 | NCBI WGS metagenome assembly WLWF01 (sample SAMN12718692, study PRJNA515312) | sponge metagenome | isolation source: marine sponge | host: Mycale hentscheli | place: New Zealand: South Island, Marlborough, Capsize Point | collected 2003-05-01 | reverse complement strand
TAATGAATTTGTCATAGGAATTTAATTTAATTATTATTATTATTAGTTATTTATTATATTATCAATTAGTTATTGTATTTGTTTTGTATAAATGTGTATATTTGTTTATTAGTTAATTTGTATTGAATAGTATACCACACTCACTCACTGTTTATAATTCACATATTATAATGTCATATAGTAAATCTTGTATTGTCTCATTGTATTTATCACGACACATTGACGAGTGAAATGGATAATTCTTTTTGATTTGATTTATTATTTGAGTAGTATTATACATAAGTTATATTGTTTATTATATTATCAAAGTAAAACTGTAGTAAACATGTAAAGTGTATATAGAAAATAACAGTATTTCAAACGAAAGTGCTAAATACTACAGGAATATGCATGGAAAAGTCAAACGAATCTGGTTTAAACGTGGAAAACAAGGGGACCCGGCGAAAACAAAACGAGTTTACGAAAAGAAAACGGAGTAGAGAAAGAGTGAGCAGCCCCATACTCCTCTATACGTAATATTTTTATGACATTAGCCTATAAAAGTATATATAGTAAGTACCTATTGTCACACTGTTTGTAAAAACGCTTCAAAACCTGTAAGTATATATATTATAAGTAAGATCATATAAAACTCAAAATATATAACACATGGCAAGAATAGGCTCGTACCCAATAGATGCGGTAATTCAAGACAAAGATGCGTGGATAGGTACCGAAAATACTAACAGGGTAACTAGACAATTCACGGCTAAAGGAATAGCAGAGTACATCGATACTAAAAACGTAGGCCTTGTATTCGTTGGTGCTACTAATTTATTACCCGGTAAAAAAGGTTTAGTACCCGCACCTTTAGCAGGCCAAGAAGGCATGTATTTAAAAGGAGATTTAGGTGGTGGTTGGACTACTATACCAGTATATACGTTAGATGTACCAACCGGGACAACCAATGTTAACTTAATAAATACAGATGGTGCCGGTGCCGTAATAAATAGTTTTATAACTTTAACAGGTGGTACTTATCTTACATCAGTACACACAAGTGGTTCTCAAATCACATTCAATCACGACAACACAACACGATCAGATACTACATCTACTGCATCCCCAGCAGCAGGCGCAAGTGTACCTTTAGTTGCTTCAGTAACTTCAAATGCAACAGGACACATAACAGCAATAGATGTTAAAACAGTAACATGGCCTGCAGATTCAGACACAACATACACAATAGACGTACCAAATGCTACAACTAGTATTAACCTAGCTGGTAGTGATGGGACAAATGACCCTATAGCTTTTACAACTGTAGCCGGTAACAACGGTATGACTATTAGTAGAACAGATGCTAATACCTTAAACTTTAATTCAAAGTGGCAAATAAACAATGTAAACCAAGATGGTTACGTACCTAAAGGTCAAGCCAACGCAAATAAGTTCTGGGCAACGGATGGTAATGGAAACCCTGGGTGGACATTTCAACCTAGTCAAGATCAAACCTTAACTAGTACAGGTACAACAAACGCATCGACAGGTATTGTGCTTAGTCAAAATGGTGGAACAGTAATTGTAAAAGGAGATGGTTCTACAATAAGTGCTAGCTCAAACAATACTACTAATGTAATAACCTTAGAAGCTATAAATAGAGTTAATACAACCTATACATTACCAGTAGCCGCAGGCGCTGCAAATACAGCTGTTATAAATTTAACAGATAACTCTAGTGTTGTAAGTTCTGTAACTTTTAATGGTACAGCTAATAAAATAGCAATAAGTGAAACAGTAGGTAACAATGGTGATATAACAATTGGTATGCCAGATGATGTAACGGTAACTGGTGAACTAACAGTTTCAGGAACTGGTCAATCAAGTTTTGGTGGCCAAGTAACAATACCTCAAACGCCTAGTGCTGATACAGATGCTGCTTCTAAAAAATATGTAGATGATCTTGTTTCTGGTGGTTTAACTTTTAGAGGAACATTTAATGCTGCAACCGGAGAAATACTTTCAGGTGTTAGCAGCGGTTCGAAATTATACAATTGCCCAGGTGGTGCAGGAACTAGAATTGCTGTAGCAGTTGGGGATTATTATATAGTAGCAACAGCTGGTGGATCTTTTTATTGTTCAGGCGCTACACTAGATATTGGGGATTCAATCATAGCTACAGCCGCTGCAAACGCAAATGCTTCAGTAGTTACAGGTTGGTCGGTTGTACAGTCAGATGAGGGTGTTGCTAGTTTTACAAATGCTAATGGTACATTTGTATCGGCTGGTACTGTAAACAGTAACGCAACAGGTGCGGTTACAATGGGTACAATAGATTTATCTGCAACAGGTACTAAAGATGGTACAACATTTTTAAGAGGTGATAATACTTGGGCTGTTCCAGCTTATGTAAGTTATTCTGCAATGACTACCTCAACCTTAGGATTAGGTAAAATTAAATATGACTTTGGTTCTACACCAGCCGCAGAAAGCCAATCAACTACAGCGGCTAGAACATATGGTGTAACTAAAAACGCAAGTGATCAATTAGTTGTTAACGTGCCTTGGGTAAATTCATCAGATGTTAATTCAGTAACAGCTTCTGGTGCGGCAACTGCTTTATCAGGTTTAACTTCAACACCAAACACAGGGTCTGTAGTTATAGGTTTAGATATAAATGGTAGAGCATCACTTGGTACTCCAGCTGCAGATGATGAATTAATGATATATGATACTAGTACAGCTAAAAACGTAAAAGTACTAGTAAGTGATTTAGCTAGCTACGCAGGTTCTGCTGCAACTAATCAAGTTACATATTGGACATCGGCTAATCAAATAGGTGGTGCTGCAGGATTTACTTTTGCTGGCGGTGCTAATGGTGCTGTTACAATGGGTGGAGCTTTAACTGTTGCGGGAGATTCTATTTTTGGAGGAACAGTAATTGAAGATCCTAATAGCCTTGCAAGAAAGATAGAAATTGCAGCGGCTAGCCCAGTAGGTTTAATACTAAATGATACTAGAGATACACATCCAATAACTTTAGCAAATGAAGGCGCAGTGTTAAACTTAAAATACAACACTACTTCAATGCTTTCTTTAGATGGAGCTACAAGTAACGCAACTTTTGCAGGAACAGTAGAAACAACTACCTTAAGAACTGATGTTATAAACAACAAAGCAAATTCAGCAAATATTATTTATAGAAGTGGAACTGATACTATTATTGGCGGGGGAAGTGCATCACAAAAACTAACTATTGCTGATTCAGGAAACGCAACTTTTGCAGGAAGTGTAGGAATAGGTGGTTCTCCCAGTCATCCTTTAGATGTCAAAGGGGCAGATACAAATAATGCAACCATTGCAAGATTTTATTCAAATACAGGAACACGAGGTTCTTTTGTAATAAATAATGGTACTGGAGTAAGTCCAACTGCTTTTATAGGAACTGCAGGTGGTTCTGAACAATTATCTATTGGAACAAATAGTACAGAAGCAATAAGAATAGATGGTTCTCAAAACGCAACTTTTGCAGGGAAAGTAGGCGTAGGTGGTAAAACACCTTCTTATGGTATAACTTTAGCACAAGGTACAGGGGTAAATAACAAGATAGCTTGGACTGATAGTACACCTAATTTTAGGGCAAGTATGTGGGCTAATAGTTCTGATGATAAATTTAAAATTGCTACAGGTAATGCTTCAAGTGTAGAAACAGTAGCTTTAGAAATTGATACGTCACAAAAAGCAAATTTTACTGGTGATTTACAAGCTCCACGAATTGGTATTGGCGCTGTAAATGCAAGTTTTAATTTATATAATAACGGAACAACTTATTTAAATGGAGCTGTTACAGTCGATGATGCATTTACACAATCAGGTGGAGCAGCTTCAACTTTTTCCGGAACTGTTACTTTTAATGACCATACTTTTCACCCAGATCAAGTAAAATCAATATTTGGAACAGGTAGTGATTTTCAAATTTATCACGATGGTAGTAATTCTTATATACAAAACTTAACAGGTTGGTTAAATATTCCTCTTTCTCAAAATGGTATTTCAATAGCAAATGCTGATTTTAGTGAATCAATTGCAAGATTTTTATTAAATGGAGCCGTTGAATTATATTATGATGGTGCTAAAAAATTTGAAACTGTAAGCACAGGAGTTGATGTTTTTGGAACAAGTGGTAATACTAATGTAAGAGTATATGATGGTTCAGCTAATTCAGAGGTAGGATTAAAACTACAAGGCGACGCTGCAACTTGGACTTTACAAAATTGGGGAAGTGGTGGAGACAAGTTAAGAGTTTTAAATAATGCTGGGACTAGTATACAAGTTTGGGAGGATGACGGAAGCGTAATATTTGGAGGTACTGATATAAACGGTTCTTTTGGCGCAAGCAATACAGTATTAGCAGTACAAGGTTCAACATCAGGTGGTGAAGGTATTATACAAATAACAGGTAAAGGAAACAGTGCAACAGATAATGTTGGAAAAATTGATTTTCATAGTTACTCTGAAACAGACCCAATGTGTTCTATAAGATCTGTTAGAGGAAACGCTGATGATGTTGGAGATTTAGAGTTTCATACAAATTCTGGTGGTGGTGCTGCATCTAAAAGAATGGTAATTACTGATTTAGGAGATGTTGGAATTAATGAGCCAACTCCTACAGCTAAACTTCAAGTTAATGGTAAAATAAAAATAGGCTCAGGAGGAGGTTCAGGTTCTGATAGTGGAGGTTATAATGTTCAAGTAAATTCTTTCACTTTTGGTGCAACAGGCGAAACAGGGTTATTGGTTAGAAATGATGCACAAACAAATGAATATGCTACAATAGGTTTTGGATATTCAGAAAATAACAGAACTCCTGTAGTAATTGGAAGTTACATCACAGATGGTGGTGCTGCTACTAAAGCTCGTTTTGTTATAGGAACAAGAAGTTCAACAACAAATACAGTTTATCCTACTGAAAGATTGTGGGTAGAGCCAAATGGTCAAGTCATATTTAATCCAACTAACTCATCAGAGGGTGGTATTGTTAATGGTTTTAGAGCTGCTATTTCTGTTGGTCAAAGTGCTACAACAATAGGTGCAGTAGCAACTTATGGTGGATTAGCTATGGTTTGGATGAATTATGCAGGAAATATTGGTTATGATTTAGTTTCTTATTCACTATCTCAAGTTACTGTATTATCATCACAAGCAATATCAGGTGGAACTTCATCAAGAACTTATACTTCTGTTTCAGGAGTTTTAAAATTAACAATGGGAGGGTCAGACACTTATAGTGTATATGCAACTGAAATAAGAACTGCAAATACTTAAAATTAAAAATTATGAATATAAATTGGAAAGCTAAAATATGTTCTGGAATGGATGTAGTTGAAAAAATAAACTTTATTAAAGAAGGTGTAGATTCAGATGGTAAAAAATACACAGCAAACGCTGTATATGTACCATCAGCAGATGATCAATATAAAACCAGAGAAGAATGGCTACAATCTGAAATAGATGAAATAGCAGACACATTATCAAGCGATTTAGATGAATCTATAATTGCTCAGAGTAAACTTGAAATAATAACTAATAGTCAAAATAAATAATATGAAAAGTTTTAAAGGAGCAGCGCATTGCTGGAGTGATGCTATGCACAACCCTACATGGGGTGAAATGAGAAAAAGATCTGAACCTGTATCGGGTAAAGGTGGTGGTAATGATCCTGCATTAGCTAATGCTCAAAAAATGAGGGGATCTGCTAAGAAAAAAACAACTTGTTGGACAGGTTATAGTAATATAGTAGATGGTAAACCCACCTTTAAAAAGAAAGGTAATAAAATGGTTCCTGACTGTAAACCAACTGGATCAAAAAAATAAATTATGGCTTATAAAGTAAAAGGACCAGCTATAAAAGAAAAAGCTTACGAAAAGCAAAATCGTAAAATGCGAAAAGATTATACCAAAGAAACTGGTAAAAAACTAGGTAGCAGACAAACTTCCGGTACTGGTAAGCGTAGAGTTTCTTTTGCTTGTAGGTTTGCTGGAATGGCAGGTGCTATGAAAGATGCTAAAGGTGAGCCAACTAAAAAAGCTATGGCTTTAAAAAAATGGGGATTTGGTAGTGTTGAAGCTGCTAGAAACTTTTGTAACAAACATAAAGAAAAATAAAATAAATGGCAATACTATATTCATATCCATTAGGCGTTCCTCAAAGAACAGATCTTATTGTTGGAAGTAAAATGTCTTCTACAGATACTGATGATTTACCTATAACACAAAACTATAGTATTGGTGCTGTACTCGATATGGTAACAACTGCTACAGGTGCACAAACTTTTAATCAAGTTGCAAATGTTGGTGCTAGTGTTGCTGGAGGAAACGAAACAATTAATTTAATTACATTTACACCTATACACGTTAAAGGTAGTTTAAAAGATAGTTTAAGCGCTATAGGTAGTAATGGTCAATTATTAAGTTCAACAGGTTCTGCAATTAAGTGGATAGACGCACCGGATACGGGTGTAACAGCGGTGACTGGTACTGCGCCTATAGTCTCAAGTGGTGGAAATACACCTGCGATTAGTTTAGCTAATACAGCTGTGACACCAGGTGTTTATACTAACACAAACTTAACTGTAGACGCACAGGGTAGAATAACAGCCGCAGCCAATGGTGTTGCAGGTGGTGTTACTTCTATAGTTGCAGGAACAAATATTACAATAAGTGGAGCAACAGGTGATGTAACAGTAAATGCAACTGTACCTTTTACAAGCTTAACAACTACAGGAACTTCTGGAGCTTCTACATTAAGTAATGGTGTTTTAAATATACCTAACTATGCTAATACAGGTGCACTATCTATAAGTACAGCTGTAAATTCAAGTGGCACATGGACAACACCCTTAGTAGCTGCTGCAATAGATGGTAGTAGAGATATTCAATTAACATCAAATGTATATGGTGGTGGAACTAAAGTAGGTTATGTCCCAACAGGTGGAACAGGTAGTTTATACTTAAAAGGTGATGGTACATGGGCAGCAATACCTACAGGACTACAATTTAAAGGAACTTGGAATGCTTCAGGTGGTGGTGGTGGAGTTCCTGATTTAACTCAAGCCGCTAACAAAGGGGCTGGGTTTTTATGGATATGTGATGCCGCAGGGACTGCATACCCTAACGGTGGTTCAAATCCACCTAGTACATGGGCTTTAGGTGATTGGTGTATTTATGATGGAAGCGCTTGGACTAGAGTACCCGCTACAAATGCTGGTGTAACTAGTTTTAAAGCTGATAGTACAAACTCTACATATTTAACAATGACACCAACAACTGCAAGCACTGGAGCTGTAGAGCTTGATGCGGATTTAAGTGCGGTTGATGGAACATCTGATGTTAATACAAGATTTTTAAGTAAAGATAATACATGGGATGTTCCTACTTATACAGGAGCTGGAGTAACAACATTTACAAGTGTAAAAGGTACATATATAGATATAACTAATAATTCTACAGCAACTGGCGCGGTAGGTTTAGGCACAGTAGATTTAAACGCGGTTGATGGTACTTCTGATACTTCAACTAAATTTCTTAGTAAAGATAATACTTGGGATGTGCCTAGTTATACCACAAACACTAATACAACTTATGATTTAGAAAATAGTGGTAGTGGAAACACAGGTGAGATAAGTTTAGTAACAGGAGATGTTGTAGCTACAGCTGACGTTAATGGAGCTTCTTCTGGAAACTCTATTACTTATGACAATGAAAGTCCAGCTAGTGGAATTGTAGATGGTCAAATAGTTAGAGGAACTGGCGTTCCAGCTGGTACTAGAGTTGTTTCACATACAGCAACAGTACTAACTTTAAATCAAGTTGCAAACGTTGCTAACAATGCTGTTTTATCTTTTCACACGGCTGATACTGTTAGTTTAGTAGGTGCAGGCGCAACGGTTGTTGATAAAAATTCTGGTAACATAAGAATAACATCTACAGATACTCAGTATGTTGCTATGACAAACTCCGCGCTTGGTTTAGGTAAACTAAGATATACTAGAGGATCTACACCAGCTGCAGAGAGTCAAACAGAAACCGCTAATAAAACATATGGTATAACAGATAATTCTAGCAATCAATTAGTAGTAAATGTCCCTTGGACTGATACTCAACAAAACACAACTTGGTATGTAAGAGATTCGGCTGATGCAGATAAAACTGTTAACAATGATAAATATTTAAAATTTGTTACAGCAACAGGCGCGTTAGGTACAGCTCTTACAGGTGCGGGTATCACAGGTGATCCTTACTTAATGACATTAACTTCACCTAACACCATGGGTAGTGGTTTTACAGTAAGTGCTGGTACAAATACAGCAGCTACAACTATTACACAAGGTGATACATTAACTTTAGCTGAAGGAACAAATATTACTACAGTTTCTGATCCAGACGGTACTATAACAATTAATTCAACTGACGAGTTTGTGGGAACAGTTACAACTGTAGGATTAACACATTATGGTGATGCGTTTGTAGTTGGTATAACAAACGCAACCACCACACCGGCTATAGCTATTACACAAAAAGTAGGTGCAACAGCTGCTGATTATATAAATGGATTAGGCAACATAGTTCCATTCCCAACAATACCAACAGGTACAGTAAAAAGCGTTGCTTGTTCTGTTAGTGGTGATGCGTATACTGCTACAGTAACAGATCCAAACGTTGATGCAGTTATTGCTATTGCCCCTCAAGGTAGTGCTAGTCAATATATAAACGGAGCTGGTGATTTAACAACTTTTCCAACTATACCACAAGGAGATATTACAGCTGTTACAGCAGGAACAGATTTATCAGGAGGTGGAACAAGTGGAGCGGTAACTTTAAACAATATTTCTACTTTAGCAACTGTTACAGGTAGAGGTGCTACAACATCTACAGCATGTTCTTTTACAAATACAACATCATTTTTAATTGGTGGTAGTGGATCTGCAAACTTGTATTTAGGGAATATAATAAGTCCTTCATCTTCAGATAAAGGAGCAAGATTTCATTCTAATAATAATGATTTCTATATGGACTTCCAAGGTGATGCTACTCAAAACTGGTTTCTAAGAGATTATGACGGAACAGGTGGAACACACGATAGATTTGGGTTTAATTTTATTAATGGAACCTTTACAGCCGCGGGAGATGTTGTAGCATATGGTTCACCATCAGATAAAAGGTTAAAAGAAAATATAAAACCAATTGAATCAGCTTTAGATAAAGCTATGAAACTTCAAGGTGTTACATTTGATTGGAAAAAATCAGACAGTATATTAGATATAAAAGAAGATATAGGATTTATAGCACAAGATGTACAAGAAGTTTTACCAGAACTTGTAAGAGAAAATGAAAATGGAAAACTATCACTTAGACATCAAGGTATAACACCAATTTTGCTTGAAGCTATTAAAGAATTAAAAGCTGAAATAGAAGAACTTAAAAAACAAATAAAATAATGGCAGTACCAGATTCTGGACCTTTAGATTTAGAGGAACTAGCACGAGAGGCTTATTATGGAGAATATGGAGGTAATCCAACTAATTTCCCTATTACAGGACCTATTTTTTTATATGATTTAGTTAATGGAGGTAACAGTGCTGGTTCAGGTATGAGCTATCCAGCTATTAATCAAGACTGTCAACCTAACCCAGCTGATAGAGTAATATCCCCACCCACTCTAACAACAACATCTGTTTCTAGTATAACAACTAGTACAGCAAGTAGTGGTGGAACATCAATTAGTCAAGGGGGTTCTGCTATTACAGTAAAAGGAGTAGAATGGAGTACGTCAAGTGCTTTTACTTCTGTTAGTTCTACTTCTGATGGATCAGGAACAGCTAATTTTACCAGTAGTATTACAAACTTAGCACCAAATACTACATATTATGTTAGAGCTTATGCAACAAATAGTTCAGGTACAGGTTATGGAAACACTGTTTCTTTTCAAACCGCAGCTCTTCCCGTAACTGGTTTAACATGGACTACTACAAAAGTTAACCCATGTAGTTCTGCTCCTTGGGTTATAAGTGCGGGTAATCAAACAATAAGATACAATGTAGTTGATTCGCAAAACTGTGGAGGAACGTGCAACAGTACACAGTCAGGAACTGCTACTGCAACCATAACTGTTGGAAACTCTGCCACTAACTTAAACTTAAACTTTGAAGGATTAGGAGAGCTACAAGATGCTGATTATGAAAAAATAACTTTTAAACTAAATGGAACACTTGTTGCTAAAGCACAGGCTCAAGGTGGTAATCAAGGATGTGCAATGGGACCAGTTGTTAAAACTTTTATAACAAACCCACCTTATGCTTTAAGTGCTAATTCAACAAATACTTTGCTTATAGAGTTTACAACTAACGATCATAAATTTCATATTGGCGCTTATTACGAAGTAGAATTATCTTTTTCTTAATTAAAAATATAAATTATGCCTATAACTTATCCATATAAATTTTCAGACTGGTACGGTTATGATCAAGACTGTGGCGGATTACCAAAGTTTAATTCATCTTTAGTTTCAACCGCGGGGTCGGTGTGTTCAGCAACTATAATAACAAATAAATATTGGTTTAATGGTTCTGGTTCTACACCAGCTGTAGGCGATACCTGTTATGATAATGCAACTGGTGGTGTTAATTATTTAGCCGCTGGGTATTATAAAATAAACACAACTGGAAGTGGTGGTCAGTTTTTAGTAATAGGAGCTATAGGTTTAGTAACTTCCATTAATGCATGTAGACCAATATATGCAGTAGATCTTTATTTTGCAAACTCACCTATGAATGCTTGTTGGTATACTGGAAGTTTAACTGAATATTATGCAGATAATCCTACTCTAGGTAGTGGCGCCAACACAAGAGTTTACACAGATGCTGCTGGGGCAAATCCAGTTACTCAATCTGGAGCTTATGTGTATCAAGTAAATGCGCCAGGAAGTGCAAACGAAATAGTGTGTATAAATAGCAATGGCTACGTAACAAGTTTAGCACCAAGCGCAGGAACTTGTACTCCATCTCCAGGGTTGGGATCCACGTGCCCGTCTTAATTGTAAATTTTAAAGAAAACAAGTGATAATACAAATATACCGGCCCGGTGTAGGGCATTAACCAATAGTAATTTAAAACCAAAACCAATGACACTATTTTACCAGACTAATTCGTGGACTAGTCAACCACAAATTTCAGATGAAACCTTAAACCTATGGAAACATGTAGCCAAAAAGAAAAACTGGCGAATTGTTCAATTACCAAACGGTTTTTATCAAACTGAATACCTAGATCCAAACAAAAAAGATTCTTGGATCGATGCAACGAGACGTGAAACAATTGAAGGCGCTGAACAAGCAATAGATTCTTCAATAGAACATTATAAGAAAAAGTTAGCTTATATTCACGGACCACAAGTCGTTAAGACCTTTAAGTAAAAATAAATTCAATCAAATCAAATTAAATTATGTCAGACGCAATAGTCAAAAACCTAAGCTTTGGAAACGAAGCTAAGGGTAAAGTATTTAAGGGTATAGATACACTCACAAAAGCTGTTAGCTCCACTCTTGGAGCTAGCGGTAAATGTGTAATAATGGAAGATGGAAAAGGTTATCCTATCATAACAAAAGATGGTGTAACAGTAGCAGATTCCATAATCTTACAAGACCCAATAGAAAACATGGGTGCAACTCTTTTAAAAGAAGCTGCAAGAAAAACAGTAAGAGAAGCTGGAGACGGTACAACTACCGCTACAGTGTTAGCTCACGCTATCTTAGATGCTTCCTATCAAACGGAAACAAATGTAAATAGCAGAGAGCTGAAAGAGGGAATAAACACCGCTGTAACTAAAGTTATAGAATTTTTAAAAGATCAAAGTATTACTGTAAAAAATAATATGATAGATCAAATTGCCACAATATCTACTAACAATGATAAAAAGTTAGGTAAATTAATAGGTGATGCTTTTAGAGAAGTCGGTGAAACAGGTGTTGTAACAATGGAACCAACAGAGGGTGGTGCTACAGAAATTGAAATAGTAGAAGGTGTTGAATACGCGAAAGGATATGCTGATCCAAATTTTGTTACAAATAAAGAAAAAAATACAGTAGAACTAGAAAATCCTTTAGTTTTAATTATGGATTCTAAAATAGAATCAATAAGACAGGTCCAACCAGTACTTGAACATGTTATAAAAAATAACAAATCTTTATTGTTAGTTGGAGAGGTACAAGCAGGTGTTTTATCTGCTTTGATTATGAATAAAATGAAGGGTAATATAAAAATTAATGTTATAGATCCTCCAGTTTATGGATTAAGAAGAAAAGAAATATTAAGTGATTTAGCTTTATTAACTAATTCTACAATAATAAATGAAGACTTAGGTGATGATTTAAATGTTGTACAAGTTGATTATCTAGGTTCATGTATTAAAGCTACGTCTACATCAGACCAGACTATAATTCAAGTTGAAGAAGCTTCTGAAGAAATAGAAGATATAATTAGCAAAATAAAACAAGATCTTAAAAAGAAAAATAAAGCACACGTAGTGCTTGGTTTAGAATTAAGATTAGCTAGATTATCTGCAAAAGTCGCAGTTGTTAAAGTAGGTGCTAATTCTGCTATAGAATTAAAAGAAAAAACAGATAGAGTAGAAGACGCTATCTGCGCTACTAAAGCCGCAATAAAAGAAGGTATAGTTCCAGGAGGTGGAATTGCATTGCTAAACGCATCACACTCAATAAAGCCTATTAATCAAGGTGAGGAGATATTGTTAAAAGCTATTCAGTCTCCATTTAAAACCATTCTTAGTAACGCTGGTATAGATCCAGACAAACTAGGTAGCAAACAAAAAATCGGAATAGGATTAGATGTGGTTACAGGAAATATGGTAAACATGGTTGACTCAGGAATTATTGACCCTTTGCTAGTAACAAAAAGTGCATTAGTAAATGCGGCTTCTGTAGCTACTACAATATTATCTACTGATTGTGTAATTAATAACATGAGAGTTGATGAAAGCAATAGGTAGAAATTTAATCATACAAAAAGTAGAAGAAGGTACTACTAAAACAGAAGGTGGCTTATTATTAGCTGAGTTACATAAAGATGACATTAGGTACATAAAAGCTACTGTTGTTGACGTAGGTGAGGAAATAAAAGGTCTTAAAAAAAATGATATAATATTTTATGATAAACATGCTGGTCATAAAATTGAAATAAAAGAAAATATTTATCACGTTATAAAAGTTCAAGACGTGGTTGTTGTTTTGTGAAAAAGCTAGATGCATCAGAATTAAAAAATCTGAATTTGTTAAAACACTATCGTATAATACGTAAGTGGGCTTCCAAAAACAACAACCTTAGAGAAGCAGATTTAGAATTGCTAATATATTTAGACTGTATAGATTTGTTTACTAAAAAAGATTTTGAATTAGGAGTTTACTCTTATAGCTGGGATAATAGACGATGGAGTAGATTAATTAAAAATGACTGGATAAAGGTCTGGAGAATTAGAAATAGAACTACTCAAAAATATAATATTTATAAAGTATCTTTTAAAGGTAAACAACTTATAAATAGAATATATAAAATAATGTTAAAAGAAGAAGAGCTTCCTACTAGCATTAGAAGAAATAAAATTATGAAAGGTAATTCATATATGGATAAAGTTATGATTACCTCTATTAAAAACGTAAACAAGGATATATGATAAATTTAGCACAATCAGCTTTAGGAATTGGATCAATAGGACGCTCAATTTCTTCTCAAGGTAGAAGCGGTTTTGAAACAAACGTTATAACAAAACTAGATAATATAGAAAGTAAACTAGGTGGTAACGGTGGTGGCGCTATGCCAGTTGAACAACCGCCAGCAATGCCAGTAGGTAATTTAGGTGGTAACTTAGCTCAGCCAGATCCTGTTTTGCCAGAACCAGTAATACCACAAACTCAAAATGCAGGAGGTGGAGGTTTAGCACCAGTTGGTGGAGGTATGAACCCTATAGCTGACGCAAGTGTAAACGAACCATATCAAATGCCACAAAGTAGATCATTCATTTAAAAAAAAATATTATGCACAATCAAAAATACGATCCAGCAATGGAAAGATTAAAGCCAGGTAAACACGTTGGTATCGTGGGTGAGTCTCATATATGGGATGGGCCATTAGATCAAACAGGTAGACCACATGGTATGGGCTCAAGCTCAGGAATAACAGGTATGCAAGTCTTAAAAGCTCCAGTATCTTACAAACCTCTTAACGCCGTTTTGTGCGCTCAAAGAGACTAAAACAATATAAAAATGGGATTATTTAGAACACAAGATTCGATCATAGGTAAAGCTATGCCTTTAACAGGTTTAGTTGGTACCCCAAACGCTTTACCTGCTTGGGTATTTCAAAATCAAACAGGAGTATTAGGTAATTTTTTAGACAGTTCGGTATTATACGTAGGTGTTGCTGGAGATATATCTGTTATATTACCAGGTACTAGTTTAAATTCAGTAAGCACGTTTAATTTAACATTTGCAGGAACTGGATATACTAATGGTGCACAAACTAACCTTGCAACAACATGCTCTAATAATTTAGCTTCAGGTTTAACTATAAACGCAACAGTAGCTGGAAATGTTATAACTAATCCTACTATAGGTAATTCAGCAGGTAGTGGTTATAATGTTGGAGATATAGTTACTATAACTGGCGCAGGAGGTTCAAACGCAACGCTAAGTATAACAGCTGTAAACGATGGCGTTCCTGTTTCTGCACAAGCACTAACATTTAAAGGAGTGCAAGCTGGTACAATATTACCAGTGGCTGTAGATTATGTAACCGCTTTAAACACTGTAACTGCCGCAGACATAATGGTAGGTAGATAATGGCAAATTTTTTGTTAAACAGACTTAGAGGTGCTGGTAAAACAATTACTGAGATAAGAGAAGAACCTGGTAAAAGTAACGCGGGAAAATATCCTAATGTATCACCAGATGAATTTGCTGGTCCAGATGGAACTTATCCTATCAACACTCTAGCAAGAGCTAAATCAGCTTTAAAACTAGCACACAATGCTTCTAATCCTGAAGCAATTAAAAATAAGGTGTATGCAAAATACCCAGAATTAAAATCTTAAATTATGAGTTATAATAAAAAGGGACATTACGGACAATATAATGGAAACGCTAAACACTCAAGAGTTACAAGTCACAATATGGCTGCAACTAAACGTGATGACGAAGCACACATGCAATATCTTAAAGAAGATATAAAGTATGACGACAAGCACGGTCATAGTGATATAGATATGACAGCTGACGAAAAGCATATATCTAAATTAGCTGGTGATCTTAAGTACGATGAAAAACATCATGGCGCTGCACAACATCACGGTGAAATTAGAGAAGCTCCTAGCGCATTAACACAAGCTTTTAGAAAATTTAAAGCTAATCCATTTGTACAAGATATAGTTAAAGTAGCTGCTATAACAGCTCCTATTGGTTTAATTGGTAAAGCAAAAGCTGTAAAAAATGTAGGATCAGCTTTTGGTAATGCAGCTAAACAATATTTAGGTAAAGGCACATCTGTTGGTAAAGAATATAGAGTTGGTGGTGAATTATATGGTCATTTTACTAAAGGCGGTAAACTAACTAATAAAAATGTACCAGTTGTTGGTAGACCAGGTCAAACAGTAAGTGTACCTAAAAGCTCTTCAACTCAACAAGTATCTTATGCTAACCCTAGAATAAGCATGACTGAGGCAGAAAGAAGAGCTGCGGGGTATTAATTAAAGTAAACAGAGTAAACTGACAAATCAAAAACATTTAACATTTAACATTTAACATTTAACAAAAAAAAATTATGGCAAATTACATTAAAATTAAAGCAGCAGACGTAAATGTTGCTAACCAACTTTCAGACGTATTAATTGGACACGTTGATTCTGTTTATCAAGGATTAGTAAATGGAGACGCTTCGGCTGACAAATTTACAGTTTTTGCTGACGGAAAAAGTTATTTATTTACAGTTACTGGAAAAGGTAAAGAGTGGGCTAATCAATTTATTTCAGCTGTTACTGCTAACCCAGGTGGTATTATGTCAATCGTACAAAACGATTCAGGCGTAAAAATAACTGATATAGTTATAGCATAACTATGCAATCTCGAGGATTAGGCGATAGTATAGCTAAATTCACGGAAAAAACAGGGATTAAGACCGTTGTAGAAAAAGTTTCTGACGGTCTTAATATTCCTTGTGGCTGTAAAAATCGACAAGAATGGTTTAACGAAAAGTTTCCTTATAAAAAATAATATGGCATTTAAATTAAAATCTCCTTTTAACCTAGATCTTTTAAGCACATCGATGTTTGAAAGAGATATGGAGGGTGATCCAGTTCACGCTAGAACACCTAAGAACGGGGTTATTATTTTAAACGAAGATTCGTTTGCTATGGATAAAGATCCAAAGGAAAAACTAAAAACTATTGTTCACGAGCTTGAACATGTAAGACAATACAAATCCGGTGATTTAGACTATGGTTATAATGGCGCGGGTAAAGAAGTAGTATGGTGGAAGGGTAAAGAATATGATTACTCTAAAATGGCTTCTGGAGATCCAAACCAACCTTGGGAAAAAAAACCCTATCAATTAGAAAAAAAATTAGACAAAAACAATTAAAATATATATCATGCCAAAAAATATGAAATACGACGAAGTTAGCGCAAAAGCTGGCTCGGGCAAAAAGAAAGGTGCTTCTGATTATAAAAAAGGAGCTGCTGAAACAGTTAAGCAAGAAAAAAAAGATCTTAAAAAAGATATGGAAGGCGGAATGAAAAACGCCGGTGACGTACCTGGAAAAAAAGGTGGTGCAAAACATCACGGTAATATGCCTCCTAAAAAAGGTAGTGGAGATCACAAAGATGGTCACAAAGGTGGTGCAAAATATAAAAAAGGTGCTGGAGATTATGATGTAAAAAAAGGTTCTCATGATCACCCACATAGTGGACCTGGTAGAATGGGTTATACTCAAAACTTCGGACCAGCTAGACAAAACAGTTATGCAAAAGGTGCTGCTAAAGTAGCTAAGATAATGGGTTATCCAGGTGCTGGAGATCATATAGATGGGCATCCAGCTGAAGAAATAAAATTAAATGATGTAACACCTTCAGGCGGTGTTAAAACTAATAATGCTAAAGATGATCTTAGAAATATTATTAAAAGCCAAAGCGAGTATGATAAGAACACTACATCAGTGTCTAGAGAATTAGCAGAAAAAGATTCTCTTAAATTGGTAATTAAGGGTCAAGGTCAAAAAGCGCATGAGCTTTATGGAAGGTATGGAGAAGGAGATAAAGGTTCAGCGTATACTTCTAGCACACCAATACCAATAAACCCATATAACAAGAGCGCGACTAATCAACATGTTTTAGCAAGAATAGCTAATAAAAAAAGATTAAGAGAAGAAGCTAAGAAAATTCAAGGACCAAGACCTTCACTTGACTAATAATGTCTAAGCCAAAAAAGAAATTTGCAGAAACTACAGTAGGTAAACTATTGTTTGGTGCAGCGTCACTAGTTAATCCTACTTTAGGTAATTTAATTAGTGGTGTTTCATCTCCTGCAGAAGCTATAGCAGCAATAGGCAAATCTGATGTAAGTAGTGAAGAAAAAATAAAATTACAACAACTTATATTTGAACAACAAAATAAAGAAATGGAAGCTATCACTTCAAGGTGGCAAGCTGATTCCATGTCAGATTCTTGGCTTTCGAAAAATGTACGCCCACTAGTTTTAGTGTGGTGTATTGTTATATTTTCTTTAGCTGGCTTATTAGACAGTGTAGATTCTATACCTTTTCATATAGGAGAATTATGGAATGATACTTTTGAAAAAGTAATGATGAGTGTTGTATTAGCTTATTTTGGTGGACGTACAACAGAAAAAGCTACAAGCTTATTTAAAAAGTAAATAAAACCTGTAACTATATTAATGGTTAAATAAACAATAATAATTAAATTAAATTAAAATGGCAGAACAAAATGCAAAAATAACTGACGAACAGTTAAAAGAAATTCAAGAAACACAAGGAAAAGTAAATCAACTATTAAACCAAATTGGTTTTGTTGAGGTACAAAAAAGCGCTCTTAAAGTAGAATTTAGCAAAGCTAATGAAGCAGCTGAAGATGTTAAAAAGAAACTAGAAGAAGAATATGGACCAATAAACATTGATCTAGCTTCTGGTGAGTACACTATTGTAGAGCAAAAAGAAGAAAAATAAAGTGAATAACGTTGTAAGGAAAATCAGTATTGGATCTGATTATAAAAATGACGCTATGCACTACTCTATTGGACAACAAGTTTATGGGGGTCATGAAATAGCTTATATTCTTCATGATACAAAAGATTCGTCTTACAATATTCATATAAAAAAAGGAGATGAAATATTGCCATGGAAAAAATTTAATTCTAACATGGCAATATCCATCGAATATGATTTAGAATATTAATGCAAAGTTTATATGATTTCATAGTAGAACCGGTTGGTGACACTTATGAAAACGAAATAGATATAGAAAACGTTAAAATAATATTAAACACTAAAATTGAAAGTTTTAAATTTGTAAACAACGTAGCTAAAGTAATTCAGGTTCCTTTAGCTTTTAAAACTGAAATAAAAAAAGGTGATATAATATTAATACATCATAACGTTTTTAGAACTTTCTATGATATGAAAGGTGTAAAGAAAAAGTCTAGATCTTTTTTTCAAGATAATAAATACTTTTGTTCATTAGATCAAATTTATTTATATAAAAAAAATACAAAATGGATGTCTATAAACGACAGATGTTTTATAAAACCTTTAAAAAACGAAAGTAAATTTAAGGTTGCAAAAGAGCAAAGCCTTATTGGTATATTAAAAATAGGCAATAGCTCATTAGAAGCGCTAGGAATACACGAGGGAGACACTGTAGGTTATACACCATACGGTGAGTACGATTTTGTTGTTGATAAAAAGCGTTTGTATTGTATGAAATCAAATGATATTGTTATTAAATATGGATATAAAGGAAACAAAAAAGAATATAATCCAAGCTGGGCGAGTAGCAGTTAAAGAATTAATTAAAGTTGCTAAAGAACCTATTATAGATTTTGGACCAGATATATCAGCAGACCGTTTAAAAAATGCAGCAGCTACAAAAAAACTTTGTATTATGGATGCTTTTGAGATAATAACTAGAATACAAGAAGAAGAAGAAATGCTAAATGAAAAACCTAAAGAAGTTAAAGAAGAAAAAAGCTTTAAAGGTTTTGCTGAAGGAAGATCTAAATAATGTACAAACAAACATTGTTTAAAGTACTAGAAAACCATATTAAACCTAAAGTTTTAAAAAGAAACAATAGGTATAAAAAATGGGAATACGGTTACAATAAAGAACACGATATAATTGTAATTAGTAAAACTGGTGAAATAGGTGAAGTTTATGAAATACAAAATCTTAAAATAGCTTTACCTAAACAATCAGAAGATATAGTAAAATTTAAATCTAATAGATGGGAAAGAACTTTATTACCTAAAGCTTTCAAACGTATTAAAACAATATTTGATTGGGAGGAGTATGATGTAGATTTTAAAGAAACATGGTATGATTATATTGACAAAGAGTTTGAATACAGGGAAAAAGGTTTTTGGTTTATTAATAAAGATAAACCTACTTATCTTACTGGTACTCATTACATGTACTTGCAGTGGTCCAAGATTGATGTTGGGAAACCAGATTTTAGGGAGTCAAACAGATTATTCTTTATATTCTGGGAAGCTTGTAAAGCCGACGATAGATCATATGGAATTTGTTACCTTAAAAACAGACGATCTGGTTTTTCGTTCATGGCCTCAGGTGAAACTGTTAACAGCGCAACAATATCAACAGACTCAAGATTTGGAATATTATCTAAATCAGGACCTGATGCTAAAACAATGTTTACCGACAAGGTTGTACCAATCTCGGTTAATTACCCGTTTTTCTTCAAGCCAATACAAGACGGTATGGACCGTCCAAAAACAGAATTAGCGTATAGAGTTCCTGCAAGTAAATTTACTAGAAGAAAGCTTGAAACAAACGAAACACTTAGAGAGCTTACAGGATTAGACACTACTGTTGATTGGAAAAATACAGGAGACAACTCTTATGATGGTGAAAAGTTAAAGTTATTAGTACATGATGAAAGTGGTAAATGGGAAAGACCTAATAACATATTAAATAACTGGCGAGTTACTAAAACAACACTACGATTAGGTAGTAAAATTATTGGTAAATGTATGATGGGTTCAACGAGTAACGCTCTTGACAAAGGAGGGGATAATTTTAAGAAACTTTATTATGACTCGGATGTTACTAAAAGAAACGCCAATGGACAGACTCGCTCGGGATTATATTCTTTGTTCATACCTATGGAATGGAACTACGAAGGATACATTGATTCTTATGGCATACCTGTCTTCAATACACCGAAAAAACCGGTTGAAGATCCGCACGGTACTAAAATAAATATAGGTGTAATAGAATATTGGCAAAATGAAGTTGATGGATTAAAAGGAGATCAAGACGGGTTAAACGAATTTTATAGACAATTTCCACGTACAGAAGAACATGCTTTTAGAGATGAAGCTAAATCTTCTTTGTTTAATCTTACTAAAATATATGAGCAAATAGATTGGAATGCTGACATTAACAATAGCAATGTAATTACACAAGGAAATTTTCAGTGGGTTAATGGTGTTAAAGATACATCAGTAATTTTTAACCCTACAAACAATGGTAGATTTTTTATATCATGGGTTCCAGAAACTAATTTACAAAATAATGTAATTATTAAAAATGGTAAAAAACATCCTGGTAATGAACATATGGGCGCTTTTGGTTGTGATAGTTACGATATATCAGGTACTGTAGACAATAGAGGATCTAATGGATCTTTACATGGTTTAACTAAATTTAGTATGGAAAACCACCCTGCTAATCATTTTTTTTTAGAATATATAGCGAGACCTGCTACAGCAGAAATATTTTTTGAAGATGTTTTGATGGCTTGTATATTTTACGGTATGCCAATACTTGCAGAAAATAATAAACCTAGATTATTATATTACTTTAAAAGAAGAGGTTATAGAGGTTACTCTATGAATAGGCCAGATAAAGTATATAATAAACTATCAGTAACAGAAAGAGAAATAGGTGGAATACCTAATTCAAGTGAAGATATAAAACAGGCTCATGCTGCTGCAATTGAATCTTATATACAAGATTTTATTGGTTTAAAACCTAATAATCAATATGGTGATTTGTATTTTCAAAGAACGTTACAAGATTGGGCTAAATTTAATATAAATAATAGAACAAAGCACGATGCTTCTATTAGTTCAGGACTAGCTATTATGGCTTGTAATAAAAATAAATATAGACCTGTACCTAAACAAATACTAGTTAGTTATGATTTAGGTATAAAAAAATATAACAACAAAGGGGATATTTCAAAAATAATACGATAAATGAAAATAAACTATAATAGTAATAGCACGTTTCCAGAACAGGTAGTACCTATCGAGGAAAAGATGTCATTAGAGTATGGAAAGCAGGTTGCTGATGCTATACAATCAGAGTGGTTTGCACAAGGAAGAACTAATGGTAACAGATATTTAACAAGTTTTAACAGTTTTCATAATAGAAGATTATATGCAAGAGGTGAACAACCTGTACAGAAATATAAAGATGAATTATCAATTAACGGTGACTTAAGCTATTTAAATTTAGACTGGAAACCTGTACCAATATTATCAAAATTTGTAGATATATTAACAAATGGTATATCAGCTAAAGATTATGATATAAAAGCTTATGCTCAAGATCCAGAATCTATAAAGAAAAGAACAAAATATGCAGAGGGTCTTGCTAAAGACATGTTTGCTTATGAAATTCAAGAGCAAGTTAAAGCTTCTACTGGTGTAGATATATCTAACACAAAAATTCCAAAAGAAAATTTACCTAAAACTATTGAAGAAATGGAATTGCATTTGCAATTATCTTATAAACAATCAATAGAAATTGCTGAAGAAGAAGCTATTAGTCAAGTATTAGCACAAAATAAATTTGAATTATTAAAACGTAGAATTAATTTAGATTTAGTTACATTAGGTATAGCTGCTGCTAAAACAAGCTTTAATCCTTCTAATGGTATAACGCTTGACTACGTTGATCCAGCATATATGATTTATTCATATACAGAAGATCCAAACTTTGAAGACGTGTATTATGTAGGTGAAGTCAAAGCAATGACAATCCCTGAGGTTAAAAAACATTTTCCTCATATATCTAACGAAGAATTAGAAAAACTACAAAAATATAACAGCAACAATAACTATATATATGGTTATGGTGGTTACGATCAAAACACTGTGCAAGTGTTGTTTTTTGAATACAAGTCTTACATGGATCAAGTATTTAAATTAAAACAAACAGAAAATGGATTAGAAAAGATATTAGAAAAACCTGATACATTTAATCCTCCAAAATCTGATTCTTTTTCTAGAGTTAGTAGAAGCATAGAGGTTTTATTTGAAGGCGCTAAAGTTTTAGGTACTGATGTAATGTTGAAGTGGGAGTTATCTGAAAACATGACTAGACCTATGTCTGATACAACTAAAGTAGAAATGAACTACGCTATATGTGCACCTAGAATGTACAAAGGTAGAATAGAATCTTTAGTTACTAAGACAATGGGCTTTGCTGATATGATTCAATTAACTCATTTAAAACTACAACAAGTACTTTCAAGAATGGTACCAGACGGTGTGTTTTTAGATATGGATGGTTTGGCTGAAGTTGATTTAGGTAATGGAACAAATTACAATCCAGCAGAGGCTTTGAATATGTATTTTCAAACTGGTTCAGTTGTAGGTAGATCTTTAACTCAAGACGGTGAATTAAATAGAGGTAAAGTTCCAGTGCAAGAATTAACATCGTCAGCTGGTCAAGCTAAAATAGGTGCTTTAATATCTACTTATAATTATTATTTACAAATGATTAGAGATGTAACCGGACTTAATGAAGCAAGAGATGGTAGTTTACCAGATAAAGATACATTAGTTGGGTTACAAAAAATTGCTGCTCAACAATCAAACATAGCAACAAAACACATTAACAACGCTAGTTTATTTATGAGTTTAAGATTATGTGAAAACATATCTAAAAAATTAACTGATGTTCTTAATAATCCTTTAACAGCTAACGCTTTAATGGAAAGTATTTCAGTATACAATACGCAAACATTAAATGAAATTAGAAATTTATCTTTACATGATTTTGGTATTTTCTTAGAACTAGAACCAGATGAAGAGGAAAAAGCAAAATTAGAACAAAATATACAAGTGGCTTTGCAGGCGGGTGGTATAGAACTAGAGGACGCTATAGATTTAAGACAAATTAAAAATTTAAAACTTGCAAATCAAATGCTAAAACAAAGGCGTAGATTAAAGCAAGAAAGAGATCAAGCTGTACAAGAAAGAAATATACAGGCTCAAGCTCAAGCCAATGCTCAATTAGCAGAAAAAACTGCTATGGCAGAAGTACAGAAACAACAAGTATTAACAGAGCAGAAGGTTAATATAGAACAAGCTAAATCACAGTTTGAAATACAAAGGATGCAGACAGAAGCAGAAATAAAACGTATGCTTATGGCTGAAGAATTTAATTACAATGTTGAATTAGCTAGAGCACAAAGACAAACTGAGTCTTTAAAAGAAACAGAAATAGAAGATAGAAAAGATAAAAGAATTAAACTGGAGGGTAGTCAACAAAGTCAAATGATTCAACAAAGACAAAATGACGGACCACCAATTAATTTCGAGTCAAGCAACGATAGCATAGGGGATTTTGGATTAGAAGCTTTTAGCCCTAAATAATTACTAATTTTATAATATTATATTATGTCAACACAAACAAAAACAGATGAACCTGTTAAACAGGAAGGTGACTTTAAATTGAAACCAAAGAAAAAAACACCTAAAAAATTAGGTGCCATTAACAACGATCCAATTAAAGTCGATTTAACAAAACCAGAAGCTACTGGAGAAATAGTTCCAGAAGTTACAAAGGTTACAATACCAAAAGAAGATGCCATTTCAGAGCAAAAAACAGGAGAATTACCTGAAGATCAACGAACCGGAGATATACAAAAGGTGGATGAAGAAGTACGGTCCAGCGAAAATGTGGAAGTACAAAAACCCAAAGAAGAAGATTCTATCGTTGAAATCCAAGAAATAACTGAAGAACAAGAGGTTAAAGAAATTAAACAAGATATTGCTGAAGCTAAAAGAGACGAGCAAGTACTTGGTAAACCTTTACCTGAAAACATAGAAAAACTAGTGACTTTTATGGAAGACACTGGTGGTACAGTAGAAGATTATGTAAGATTAAATCATGATTATAGTAAAACAGATGATGTAACTTTACTTAATGAATACTACAAACAAACAAAACCTCATTTAAATAGTGAAGAAATTTCTTTCTTAATGGAAGATAATTTTAACTACGACGAAGAGGTTGATGAAGCTAGAGATGTAAGAAAGAAAAAACTAGCTTTTAAAGAAGAAGTTGCAAAAGCCCGTAACGAGCTTGAAACTCTTAAAGATAAATACTATCAGGAAATCAAGTTGAGACCTGGTATATCGCAAGAGCAAAAGAAAGCTATGGACTTTTTTAACCGATATAATGAGCAACAAGAGACGATGGAAAACAACCATCAGGATTTTAAAACTAAAACTAATCAATTGTTTAATAATGAATTTCAAGGGTTTGATTTCAGCGTGGGGCAAAAAAAGTTTAGATATAAAGTTTCTAATCCTAAACAAGTTGGTGAAACACAAACTGATATTAGTAAGTTTATTAATAAATATACTGATGACAAAGGTGTTGTTTCCGATACGCATGGTTATCACAAAGCGTTATATGCTGCTATGAATGCTGATAAGATTGCTAATCATTTTTATGAACAAGGTAAAGCTGATGGTGTAAAAACTATAGTTGACAGTTCTAAAAATATCACAAATGAAAAACCTAGGCAGGTTGCCGATGGTAACGTTTTCATAAACGGATTAAAAGTAAGATCGATTAGTGGATTAGATTCAACAAAATTAAAAATAAAAACAAAAAAATTTAACTAACTAATTAAAAATTAAAATTATGGCTTTAACCCCACAATTTGGGAGTATAATACCCTCTCAATCGCAACAAATCCTAACGGATAACTATCTTCAATTTGATAGTGCTGGTGCGAATTCAAATAACTTTGCTCAGCAATACCTACCGGAATTGTATGAACAAGAAGTAGAAAGATATGGTAACAGAACGTTATCAGGATTTCTACGCATGGTAGGCGCTGAAATGCCTATGACTTCAGATCAGGTTATATGGTCTGAACAAAATAGATTACATATTGCGTACAATGACTGTACATCTGTATCAGCTGCTGGAACAATTACTATTCCTGTTACTGCTGGAAATTCAGGAGCTGCTGCTATTGTAAACGTAATATCTCCAGGAGCAACAATCGTTGTAATGGATGACTTCGGAAACGAAGCAAAATGTTTTGTTAGATCATCTGACACTAGTTTAGCTGGTGCTGGTGGTGGAGCAAATCCAGGACAATTAGTTGTAGAAGTCTACGGACATGCTAACTTAATTGCTGCGGGAATTGCTGACAGTGCTGCTAATAAAATATTTGTTTACGGTTCTGAATTCCAAAAAGGAACATCAACTGCTAACGCCGCTGTAGGTTTAAACACTTACGCTGCTGTTAACAACCCACAAGTAACAGTTACTCCTAACTTTACTCAATATCACAACTCTCCTATTATCCTTAGAAGTACTTATACTATCAATGGTTCTGACACTGCTCAGATCGGTTGGGTAGAAGTTTCTACTGAAGATGGTACTGGAGGATATTTATGGTACTTAAAAGCTGAGTCTGAAACTAGACTTAGATTTGAAGATTACTTAGAAATGTCTATGGTAGAAGCTGAGTTATCTGCTGGAGGTGTTGCTGGATTAACTGGTCAAACACTTGGTTCGCAAGGTTTATTTGCTGCTATCCAAGCAAGAGGAAATGTACAAGTAGGATTTAGTGCTGCTGCTGGTTTAGATGCATTCGATGCAATTCTTAAAAATTTAGATACTCAAGGAGCTATTGAAGAAAACATGCTTTTCTTAAACAGATCTTCTAATCTTGATTTTGACGATATGCTAGGATCTATCTCTGGTGGTTTCGCTGGTGGTACTGCTTTTGGTTTGTTTGAAAACTCAGAAGAAATGGCTTTAAATCTTGGTTTCTCAGGATTTAGAAGAGGTTCTTATGACTTCTATAAAACAGACTGGAAATACTTAAATGATGCTTCTACAAGAGGTGCTCAAGTTGGACCTGCTTCTATCGAAGGAGTTTTAGTTCCTGCAGGTACTTCAACTGTATATGATCAAATTTTAGGTACTAACATTAGAAGACCTTTCTTACACGTAAGATATAGAGCTTCTCAGACTGACGACAGAAGAATGAAGTCGTGGTTAACTGGTTCAGTAGGTGGTGCTTTCACTTCATCTTTAGATGCAATGGAAGTTAACTTCTTATCTGAAAGATGTTTAGTTACTCAAGCTGCGAATAATTTCGTATTATTCAAAGGATTATAAAATAATCCAACTATAATAATTATCCCCGTCAAATGGCGGGGGTATTTATTTTTTTTAAACTTTTTAATTATATTATATTATGTCAAAACAAAAAATAACTCAATCGAAAGATTGGGAAATAAAAAATAGAAATTATTATCTAACGGGAGGAAGATCTCCGTTAACTTTTACAATCCCTAGTAAACATACTAAAAAACATCCTTTACTATGGTTTGATGAAGAAACAGGAGCTCAAAGAGAATTAAGGTATGCAACTAATCAAACTTCTGTGTTTGTAGATGAACAAGTAGGAGAAGCTACTATGGGTCATATAACATTTACAGACGGTGTTTTAAACGTACCTAAAGAAAAACAAAACTTACAAAAACTTTTATCTCTTTATCATCCGTTAAAAATACATAGATACAGAGAATTAGAACCTCAAAAGGTTGCGGTAAGTGAATTAGATGAATTAAATTTTGAAATAGATGCGTTAAACGCTGCTAAATCAATGGATATAGAACATGCAGAGGCCGTGTTAAGAGTAGAGTGTGGATCTGAAGTAAACAAGTTAAGTTCAAAAGAAATAAAAAGAGATTTACTTTTATTTGCTAAAAAGAATCCTGCGCTATTTATAGAATTAGCCAACGATGAAAATGTAGTCTTAAGAAATTTTGGTATTAGAGCTACTGAAGCAAACATTATAAGGTTATCAAACGATCAAAGATACTTTATGTGGGCTTCTAATGGTAAAAAATTAATGACAATACCATTTGATGAAAATCCTTATTCAGCATTTGCTGCTTTTTTAAAGACAGACGAAGGTGTACAAATATACAAGTCTATCGAGAAAAAATTTAAATAACAGGTAATTATAATAATAGGTGGTTACTCACGTGGCCACCTAATTATTAACATAATAAAATTAACATGGCAATAAACGTAAATCAGGTTTATAGTACTGTATTAACAATACTAAACAAAGAACAACGAGGATACATTACTCCTGACGAGTTTAATAAAATAAGTACTCAGTCACAATTAGAGATTTTTGAACAATATTTTGAAGATCTTAATCAACAATTACGTGTGCCACAAGCCGATGTAGATTATTCAGATAGGATAGAAAATATAGATGAAAGAATAGCTATATTTAAAACTTTTGGTAATGCTACTTATGACAACACTACTACACCAACAAATCCTTTTTGGAATTTACCAGCTATAGATAGTTATGGTAACACAATTTTATATTCAGGTGTTGAACCTACAAACCCTCCATTTCCTTCAACAACAGTTTCTTTTTATAGACTAGGAACTATAACTTATAATTACTTAGGTATTCCTACGGAAATACAAAGGTTACAAAGAAGTGATTATTATCAAATACAAAAATCTCCCCTCACTAAAGCTACCAATAGCTTTCCTAATTATCTTTACGAAAACAATAAACTTTACATTAGCCCTAGCACTATAGTAAGCGCTGGAGATATAACTGTAGATTTTGTAAGAAAACCTAGAAATGTTGTTTGGGGTTATTCTTTAGGTCAAGTAGGTCAATATATTTATGACCCAAATATATCTCAAAATTTTGAGCTATCAGAATCTGAACAAACTGCTTTAATAATTAAAATATTATTATATGCTGGTGTTGTTATAAAAGATCCTCAACTTATACAGGTAGCTGCAGCAGAAGAACAAGCTACAGAAATAAATCAAAAAAGTTAATATAATATGGCTATACAACCACCAAGCGACGGATTAATAACTGAAAATGCACAACAGTATTTTCAAGGATCACAAGGGTTTAGAGGTGATGCTGGTAACAATACTGGTCAATCTTTTACTACAACTTTTGATACAGATCTTTATTTAGGCGATTGGAATCCTGCTGGTGTGGATTATGGTCTAAATAATTTTAAAATATATACTAGCCCTACAGCAATACCTGGAACATGGTCTGAATGGGTTACGGCTTTTACAGTTACAAACGGTAAAACAGTTACTCTTACAGCTGCGCCAGGTGCTAATCAATATATAGTTGTACAATTAAATATATTAACTGGTGGTAAATATGCTTCTACAGAAGCTGAAAAAGCATATGGACAAACTACAGAAGATAACTATGGTAGCTATCAATACACTAAACTTAATGATGTGATTAATAATTTTTTAGTTGCATACGTTGGAGCAGGAAAATTAATACCTAGTGTAAAAAGAACTGATGTAATATTTCACGCTAAAAGAGCGATGCAAGAGTTTAGTTATGATACTTTAAAAAGTATTAAATCTGCAGAACTATCTATACCGTCAAGCTTAACTTTAGTACTACCTCAAGATTATGTTAACCACGTTAAATGTTCTTGGGTTGATAGACTAGGTGTTTTACACCCTATTTACCCTGCTAACAATTTAACAATGAGTCCTTATTATACACAAGCGCAAGACTCAGCTGGTATACCTACTCAAGATAGTTATGGTAACGATATAGAAACTGAATCTAAAACTCAAAGTAGATGGCATACAGCTAACACAGAATTTATTAATGGATTTTTTAATTCAAATGATTTTACAAATGATATGTGGGCTTATAATGCCGATATGTTTGGGTTTTGGGGAGGAAGATTAGGCCAACAATATGGTATTGATCCTCAGTATCATCAAGTAAATGGTTGGTTTAATTTAAACGAAAGAGAAGGTAAGATGTCTTTCTCATCTGATTTAGCTAATAAGCTTATAATACTTGAATACGTTTCTGACGGACTAGCATCAGACTTAGATACTAAAGTCCCTAAGCTAGCAGAAGAAGCGATGTATGCTTATATGATTCACGCTGTAATATCCACAAGAATAAATCAACCAGAATACGTAGTTCAAAGATTACGTAGAGAAAAAAGTGCTAAGTTAAGAAATGCAAAAATAAGATTATCTAATATCAAACTAGATGAAATAGTTCAAGTTATGAGAGGTAAATCTAAATGGATAAAATAATAATACATGGCTGAAGTTAAAAATGCTTTTATAAAGTCCAAGATGAATAAAGACCTAGATGATAGGTTGATACCATCTGGAGAATATCGCGATGCGCAAAACGTTCAGATAAGTAGATCAGAAAGTTCAGACGTAGGAGCATTAGAAAATGTATTAGGTAATAAAGAAATATTATTTTCTAGCAATCAAGTTAGTTTTTCTACACTTGTAGGAGCACCAAATATAAAATGTATAGGTCAATTTGTTGATGAAAACAATACAACAATATATAGTTTTTGGACTGATTACTTTGATGTTCAAGCAGAAGATAGAATAATTTATAGTCCAAGTGCTAAGAATTATATTCTAGCTTACAATATTAACGGTGGTGATAATTATAAAGTTTTAGTTGAAGGTGCTTTTTTAAATTTTTCTCAAACAAATCCTATCATAGGTGTTAACATTATAGAAGGTCTTTTATTTTGGACTGACGATAGAAACCAACCTAGAAAAATAAATGTTAATTTAGCGAACCCAACAGACAACCCATCAAATACATATGTTGTTCCAACTTATTATGTTGATGAAGATTCTATATCAGTTTCTAAATATAATCCTTATGAATGTATAGAGGTTTTAAACGCTAGTACTCAAGCAGCTTCTATAGTTGCTACAGCTGGTTTAAACGGAAATGTTACAAACTCAAAAGCACTTACTTTAAATACACCAACTCAGGTAACAGGACCAATAACAGTTGGTTTAGGTGTTACAGGTACTGATGTAAAAAGCGGTACTATAGTTACTAAAGTAAACAGTCAAACATCTATAGAAACAAACAAGGCTAATACGTTGTTAAATGCTGTTACCTTAAGTTTTAAAGGTTTAGAGACCACAATGTATGATGTTACATCTGAAAAACTACCTGATGGAACCACAGATAATCCTTACGAACAAGATGATTATGGGGGTGATCCACAATTTTTAAAAGATAAATTTATAAGATTTAGTTATAGATTTAAATTTGATGATGGTGAATACTCTATTTTTGCACCGTTTACACAGTCAATGTTTATTCCTAAACAAGATGGTTATTTTAAAGGTGATGATGAAAAGCTTACCTATGAAAGTACTATTGTAGATTTTATGGAAAATAAAGTAACTAAAATAGATTTACTTATTCCACTTCCCGCAACAAGATCTGTATTGCAAAACACAGCAACTTCCCCTATAAAAATTACTGAAATAGATATTTTATATAAAGAATCTGATGGCCAAGCTATAAGAGTTGTTGATACTATTAAAGTAGAAAATAGTTCACCATGGAATTCTAACATATTACAAACATCAGGTCCAACAGATGACGTGTTTATTTATACTTATGAGTCTACAAAACCTTATAAAACTTTACCTGAAAGCGAATTAATTAGAGTTTATGATAGAGTTCCTGTAAGAGCCAAAGCTCAAGAGTTAATGAGTAATAGAATAGTTTATGGTAATTTTCAAAACAAACACACGCCACCTGCTTCATTAAATTATCAAGTAGGTATTTCAGATAAATATGCGGATAGCATAACCTCAAGTAGCTACTCTAAAACTGAATACCCTAACCACACCGTTAAACAAAACAGAAATTATCAAGTGGGTATAGTATTATCAGATAAGTTTGGTAGACAATCAACTACAATACTTTCTAATAATCAATCTACACAACTTATAGACGAGTTTGGTGCGGATACTGTTTATAGTCCTTATCGTAAAACAACAGATACAGTTGCGCCAGCTTGGCCAGGTGAATCATTAAAAGTTTTATTTAATGAAACAATAAATAGTAACTCGCCAGCTAGTGTTAGTAGAGCTTTAGGAACACCAGGTTTATATAACTCTGATAAAACAAACATAAATTATAATCCTTTAGGATGGTATTCATATAAAATAGTTGTTAAACAACAAGAGCAAGACTATTACAATGTGTATTTACCTGGAGTAATGAAAGGTAATCCTGATGCTACAAGTGTAGGAGGTGATTTATCTAATATAGTATTAATAAACGATAACATAAATAAAGTACCTAGAGATCTTAATGAAGTTGGTCCACAGCAAACACAGTTTAGAAGCTCTGTTCAGTTATTTGGTAGAGTTGAAAACGATACTATAACAACTAGTAATGTTGGTAATATACAATTTTATCCAGGTAGACTTTCAGATACAGTAAGCATTATACAAGACATGAGAGGTTTGTTTGATGAACCTAGCGCTACAATAACCACTACAGAGATATTAAATGGGTTTTATAATGCAAAATCAAATCCTTTAATAGGTCAAGTTATTACAACGGCACCGTTTGGTGTGTTAGCAGATACAAGTAGCCCGTATGATACGTTAGAAAACTTAGCTATTTTTGAAACAGAACCAGAAGTTTCTAGACTAGATATATATTGGGAAACCTCTACGTCAGGTTTAATATCAGATTTAAACACAGCGGTAGCCACAGATACTGGTGGTGTGCAAACTACAAATGCTTTTACTTTTTCATTAAATGAAGGTGAAGCAAGTGGTACGACTGTTGCTGGGCCTTTTTATGGTGAAGATATTGTTGGTGCTAGAATAAATAACGCAAGGATTGATGTAAATCCTGCAAATGGAAAATGGTCTGTTACTAATAACCCAGGAACAAATTTAACAAGTAGATTTACTTTAGTTGAATCTGGAGCGGGTACAGCTCAATCACCCTATGCTTATACGCTGGAAACTAATGATACTTTTTATTACGGGCCTAATGCTACAACAGTTGAAAACTATACATTTAGTTTTACATATGATGCTGGTGGAACTGAAACAACACCACCTGTTCAAACAGGGCAGTTAGTAAACATGCCACCAACAATAGATGGCATATGTCCTAGATCTTTAACAGTAACAACATCTAGTTTACCAGCTGTAGTAACTTTAACTGGTAAAAACGGCTCAGCAGACACAACTCAAGACACAGCTGACTTAGTGTGGTCTATAGTTTCTCAAACACAGGGATCATCTGTTAATATATTCACTATAACAACTACCAACAATCAAGGTGTTATTACTGCGGCTACAGGTGCTGGAACATATATTGTTGTAGCTAGAGTAACTGATGCAGGTGGATTAACAGCTGACTGTACTTTAACTATTACAATAGGTCAACCAGAGGTTCCTAGTAGATTTAAAATACCTAACGTTGCGCCGTTAAACGATGGTGATGGAATTAGATATTATTTTGCAAACAATTATACCAACTTAGATCAAGATATAGGCTCTATTGGTAATCAATATATATATGGAACATCATTAGTAAGCCCAGCAACAAGTAATTCCTCACTTAAATGTACTAATCCAGGGGATAATGGTAATTACCAGTTTTTAAGAAATAAAATATCAGCTGGTTTAGGCGCGGGTGAAGGCGCTTTTTATGTACAATTTTTTGCTGATGCGCCAGCGACAATACCAGCAGAAACATCACAAACTTTTAATCCTGTTTCAGCGGTAGTAGAATATAGAGTAAATTCCGCAGCGACTTGGTCAGTGGCTGTTGATATAGATGGAACAACAACTAATACTAAAGCAGTATTTAATGGTGCCGCTTCAAATGTTCCAACTGGTGAAGGAGGGATGACTGCCACTAGTGGTAACAATAATGAAATGACTTTATCTGGTACAACAGGTGGATCGTCAGGTGTTAAAAGAGTATTTGCTTTTGATATACCAGGTGAATACAGAATAACACTAGGAGCTTTAAATGGTCAAGTTTGTAATTACGCAAACTGTACACTACAAAAAAATACACAAGTATCCCAAGGTTTTACAATGGGTGATTATAATTATGGTGGTGGTGTAAGCACACCTCAACAATATCAATACACTGTAAACGGTAGTACTTATTATGCTAAAGAACATGTAACTAAATATGTAACACAATTATATACTGATCTAGCTTTAACAACACCTGCTACATTAACACAAGGTACTTACACTTTTTCTAGACCAAATATAAATTGGGAGTACACTAAAAATGGACAATACACAGCACAATTTAATTCATCAGCGCAAAGAACTACAGCATCTACGCCAGTGTTCTACTAGTAATAAAATAAATAAATAAGTGATAATAATATGGGAGCCATTATAGAGGTAAAATACTTTAATTCTTTTCTTTTGAAAAAGACAGTAAATACAGCTTTAACACCTGATGCAGCCGCTTGGAACGGATCTTTTGGTGTACCTGCTGGTGTTGCTGGTGCTTACCCTGTGTTTACTACTGTAGATAACCCGCATAGCTGGGTTATAGAAGAGTCTAGAATAAGAGGTGGATATAATAATACTAATATAGATTATGGTGTAAAAGCTTATTTAGTAGAAGATGAACCTAATTCTTCTGTTAGATTTAATTCTATGATTTACTCTGGAATATTTAATTCAAGAACAGGTGTAAATGATTCTAATGTATTTTCTGTTGGTACAGATATTACTAAATCAGCAGATCCTATTAATGGATCAATACAAAAACTATATGCTGAAGACACAGCATTAATTATATTTCAACAAGACAAAGTTAGCAGAGCACCTATAGATAAAGATGTAATATATAATGCTGAAGGAGGTGGTAGCTTAACAGCTTCTAATATGGTTATAGGCGATATAATACCTTTTGCAGGTGAATATGGTATTAGTAATAATCCAGAAAGCTTTGCAGTATACGGTTATAGAAAGTATTTTACTGATAAAAATAGAAATGCTGTTTTAAGATTATCTAAAGATGGTATAACTGAAATATCTAATTATGGTATGATAGACTATTTTAGAGATCAGTTTGGTGCTTTAAACACACAAACATTTGGTGCTGGTAAAGCTATAGGCGCTTATGATATTTACAATAAACAATATGTGTTATCTTTACAGCAAAGTCCTAAAGCAGCTAATGGTGTTGTTAATCCTTCGCCAACTACAGCTACACTAGCATTTGATGAAAGAGTTTTAGGTTGGACTAGTTTCTTTTCATATGTACCTGATCAAACCTTTAGTTTACAAAGCAACTATTATAGTTTTAAAAACGGTGGTTTGTTTAAACATTATGACATAACACAAAATAGAAATACGTTTTATAATACAGCGTATGACTCTTCTATAAAGTTTGTATTTAATCCTAGCGTAAGCTTATCTAAGGTGTTTAAAACAGTTAACTATGAAGGTGGAAATGGATGGGAAGTTAGTAAGTTTGAAGCAGCAAGATCTTTTGAGCTAGTTGATTCATGTAAACCAGTATTAAGTTACAACGACGGAGCTTACGATTCCGCTACACCACCAAACGTAGGTACCGCAGCAGTAGTGCAACCAATATTTCATGCAGGTTTTGTTAAAAAAGAAGGTAAATATTTTGCTAATTTAGTAAACAATAGTTTAGCTACAGCAGGTGAAGTACTTTTTATGCCTGATGTATCAAATACAATACCAAATCCTCAAAATCCAATGACTGGTGTTAAAGGTTACTTTGCAACTGTCACAATAGAATCAGACGCAACATCTAGGATTAAACCTATGGAGTTGTTTGCTGTTTCATCTGACTATATAGAGTCATCATATTAAATCAAATTAAATGAATACAAGAACATTAACCGGTTCTGATTATGAAATATTATCAGGCTGGTGGAAAGCATGGGGTTGGCCTGTAATGGCAAAAGATATGTTACCTGACAATGGAACGGGTGGAATAATGGTAGAGAATAAAGGTGAAAATATAGTAGCTGGATTTTTATACTGGAGTAATTCAAAACTAGTATGGCTTGACTGGATCATATCAAATCCTAATGCAGATAAAAAAATACGTAAACAAGCTATAGAAATGTTAATACTTACAGCAGAACAAATGGTTAAAGATGCTGGTAGTAAATACATCATGTCAATAAGTAGAAGCAATAGCTTATTAAGAATACATGAAAAAATAGGATGGAGTATAGATAAGACACCATCCCACGAAATGATAAAAGTTATAATTTAAAATTAAAGTATATGGCGGTAGTAACAGCAGCCGTTGCGGTAGGAGCAACAGCAATAGGTGGAGCAGTCCAAAGTGGACAAGCGCATAAAGCCATGCGTAATGCTCGAGACGCAAAAGATGCAGCTGCAATAAAAGTAGAAGAATTAAAAAACGCAAGACAAACTGTTATTAATCCTTATTCAGGTGTAACTGATTTATCTAGTATGGCAGAAGATTTATCGGGCATGATGAGTAATCCTTTTGAAAGTTTAGGTGTTGCAACTCAAGCCGCTGAAATACAGGCTGAAGAAGCAGATATATCATTAGCTAACACATTAGATATGTTAAGAGCTACGGGTGCAAGCGCTGGTGGTGCTACTGCTTTAGCTCAAGCCGCATTATCAAGTAAGAAAGGTGTAAGCGCAAGTATAGAACAACAAGAAGCTCAAAACGAAAGATTAAGAGCTCAAGGTGAACAAAACCTGATACAAGCTCAAGTTTCAGAACAACAAAGACTACAAGGTGTTGCAATATCAGAAGGTCAAAGAGTACAGCAAGCTGATGCTCAAGGAAAAATATTTGAATTTCAAGCTAAAGAAGATAGACAAAACTCTGATATTTCTTATCAAATATCTAAAGAAACAGGTGCTGCGCAAAGAGAAGCTGCTTATAGATCTCAAAGAGACGCAGCCACGTCTGGAATATTTACAGGTATAGGTAGTATAGCAGGTGGATTAGCAACGGCAGGTATAACTGGAGGGGTGGATTTTTCTTTTAAAGACGGACTTACTAAAATAAAATAATTATGGGATACAAAATACCAGGAGCAGATTACACGGTGTCACCGCAGTTACAAACTAATGTAGCTAAAGATTTGGGTATGCAACTTGGAAGAATGTTTGCATCTATAGGGCCGGCATTTGCAGCTCAACAAAAAGAAACAAAAAAGCTTAACCAAATAAGAAGTGATTACGAAACAACCATTATGGTTGAAAATCAAAAAGTAATTGATACTCAAATAGCTGCAGGTGAAAAACAAATACAAGATAAAAGTGTTTTTGATCAGTGGTCTAAAGAAGTTATTAAAAGAGGTAAAGACGCTACTCAAGCTCAAATAGATATTAGATTTGGTGATTTAACGCAAGAAGAAAAAGACAAAAAGCTTAGTGTAATCAGCGATTTTAACATGTATAACAATAGAAGTTTGGAGCAAATAGCTGGTCTTACAGGTGATATAGACGCGTGGTCAGACAAAGATAAAAGAAAAAATATGGTTGTTGTGGGTGATTTAAGAAATGGAGAATTTATTCTAAATACTATGACTATGGATCATCTTTCTGGTAAAAGTGTTACAAGTATATATGGTAAAGGTACTACAGCTACAAAAACTTTAAATGTAGACGGAAACGATAACGAGTTACATTCAATAATAACTGTACCTAAAAATGGTTCATATATTACAACAATGAGCGGTAAAAATAGTTCTTTTAAAGATGTTATAAATACGGGTATACAAGAAGGTAATATAAAAGAAAGTGCTGATGGAAAAAGTTATATTTTTGAAAGAAAAATAAACTTAAATGCTTATGGTGGTGAAGATGGATTTGACTTTGTAATTGAGCCACTAGCTGAAATAAATCCAACAAAAATACTAAAAGATTCTAATTTTTTAGACCCCGAAGGTAAAATAAAACCAGAGTCATTAGTAAGGATTAATCCAAAGGACGTAGAAAGTCCGCCTAAAACATATCAAACTACTGAAAGTTTAGCGAATAAGAAAATTGGTATAAGTACTTATGAATTTTTTGATATGCAATCGTTAGAAGATCCTAATGGTACTTTTATGAAAACAGTAAACGCAAATGCGTCAGCATTATTAGAAAACAAAAGACCTGAGGTTAGAGCAACTAATTTTGCTTTAAGATATGACATAAGTAATGTAAAAAATTGGAATGGAGGAGACTATAAAAATATACAAGATTTTTTTATAAATGCACCAGAAGCTGATGTTAAAAGTTTTGTAAACCAAGGTGTTAAACAAAAAATATATGAAACGTTTAATCAAGCTACCGGTAACAAAGGTGAAAGCTTAGTACCTTTACAAATAGATGAAAAACTTAGAAAGTATTTAGCCAAAAATAATATAACAAAAGCTGACGGAAAAGAGTATAAAGTAAATGAAGAAATATATACAAGAAAAAACTATAAAGTTGAGTCTGATTTAAGTAAAACTGATAGTGATAAAGTAAATGTTTATCAAAACATTTTAAATCAATTAAACGCTCCAGATGCAAAGCCAGAATTAGTTCTTTCAACTCCAATTCAAATAAAAGGTGGTAACAAAATACAATACGATCAAACCTCTGAAGTTGGTAAGCCACAATATGTTATTTTAGGTAGTGATAATCAGCCAATTGGTGAACCAATAACAGATATAGAGGTTGTTAAATTACAATTAAAAAGAGGAATTTAATAAAATAATAATATATGGAAATATATATAGTAGACGGTAGAGAACTTACTCTAGAACAGTTCGAGGCTTTAGCAAAAGAAGCTGGGTTGAGTACCGAACAATATAAAGCTTTATACAATGTAGAAGTAAAGCAAGACCCCAATGCTCTGGATGCGGCTGCGGGAGAGGACACAGCATCCTTATCTTTGGAATCACAATTGGAAACTACCAAATCGGAGTGGGAAAAATATCGTAAAAGTCAACTTTTAAATAAAGAAGGCAAGTATGATCCTAATTTAATTGCAGACCCTAACCATAGAATGCCTGATGGAGGACAAAACTATATAAACAAACGAAATAAATTTATAATAAAAGAAAAAGAACTAAACAATAAAATCACAGCTCGTAATACAGATCCAAATCAGTTAAAAAATTTAACTCTTGATCAAGCTGTTTTAAATCCTGATAGAATTTTGCTTCAAAATGAAGATGATATTGTAAATTGGTTAAAAGAAACTGTACCTTTTTATAACCCTCAAGCCGGGGGAACAGCGGGTAATTCGGTAACTATTGCAGGTAAAGAATTAGATTTAACAGAACTTTTTAAACCAAGCAAAAGACAAAAAGAAAAAGCTATACAAATATTAACTGAGCTTGCAGATGCTAAAAAACTTAAAACAGATAGTGAAATTATAGGTATAACAGCTAGTCAACTTGGTAAAAGCGTAGAAAGAAACCCTAATGATTTGACGGGTGTAAATGCTTTGTTAACACAAAATACACCTTATGAATTAGTTGAAGATCCCTTGTCTTTAAAAAGCTATGATGAATTCTCTCAAGACATTGTAAAAAAATATAATGTATTAAAAAATGGTAAACTTATTACTACATTACCAGCTAGTGATTTAGATGATTTTTTTAAACAGAATATTACAGAAGAAGAATTTAAAAAAATATCTAAAAGAAGTTTTGATGCAGTTAAAACATATAGCGCATTAAAAGATGCTGAAAATTATCAAAATAGAATTGAAATAAAAGATAATCCTAATACTAATATAGAATACTTTAAAAATAATTTTGAGACAGATCTTATCAATGTAATGAAAGAAAATAACTTTCTTGAAACAGATATAGAAGAAGTACAAAATTATTTAAAACAACAAATAAAATCTAACACAACTAGATTAGCCAGCATAGGACCAGCTGCACAATACGGTATTACTAATAATGCTATAGATTATAAAGCTGTTGCAAAAAGCTATAGCACTTTAGAAGGCTTAAATCCTGAGCTAAAAGATCGATTAATTAGAGCGGGTATAAATAATCAAACATTAAGTCAGCTTACTGAAAAAGGAATAGACAGATTAATTGATAGTAAAATAAGTGAAGGTGAAGATACTATTCTTGGAGATATATTGATGGAAAAAGGAGAAAAATATTTATTGAATCTTGCTAGTTATTATAATAAAAATGCTCTAGAAATAGCAGGTTCAAGTGAACAAATAGATATTGATGTTTTAGATTTAGATGGTAACTTACAAGAGCAAATAGATTTAGCTGGAACATTTAAAAACACAGACGAGTTTTTAGTTGAAAGATCTTTTAAAAAAGATGATACAAAAGCTGTAGCTGCCGTTGACGAGTACATACCTTTGTTTGATTCTGTGTATGAAGAGATTAACAGTATAGCAAAAGAGTTACCTAAAAATTATTATATAAGTTTAGAAGAAACACCTTCTGGCCCATTATTAGCTATAATAGATGGAAGTGGTGAAGACAAAGAAAACAAAAAAGTTAGCTCGTTGTCATCTAAATTAGCAGCCGCTCAAAGCACGCTACATAATTTAAATAGAGATAGAAACGTTGCAATAAATAAAATAAATAATAACAGAGATGCTTTTTATAATTCTTTAAGCAAAAGAAAACAATATGACGATGTTATTAATGCAGCAAGAAGAGAGTATGGTTTAGGTAATTTATTTATTAAAGATGTTAATGATGCGGTGTCTAGTTTGCTTTTAACCGTTCCCACAATCTTTGAGTCTGAATGGGCTATAGGCAAGCAGAAACAACTAAATAGTAAAAACAACTACTATAAAGCAATGACTGGTCCTGAGTTTAGTCTTGAATATGTAACTAGAACCTTAGGTCAACAGTCTGCAAATATAGCGCTAGCTATAGCCACAGCTGGTGGTGGTGGTGCTATAGGTTTGCAAGCAAGAGGTATTTCAAACGCAATAGGTTTAAGTTTCGGTATGACGTCTGGAACTCAAACGTTTAGAGATTTAAATATACAAGTTGATGCTGTTGAAGCAGCTAAAAACCAAGCTAAAATATATAAAGCCGCTTATGAAGCTGATCCTCCTTTAATAAGCGAGTATGATTACACTATGGCTATGCGAGATATTAATAAGACTATAGCTATGGGTGATTTAACAGATAATCAAATATTAAACGCATCAATGTCTAATGGTTTAATAGAAGGTGTATTTACTAAATATTTAGGCACAGCGCCAAATACTATAAAACTTTTAAAAGATTTTAGTACCGTTAACAGAAAGCTTATAGCTGAACAATTATTTAAAGGCAATTTAAGTAAAGTAACTTCTTTTATAGGTAAACCAATAGCTAGTAGAACAGGTTTTGAAGTTATAGAAGAATTAAGTATTTTTGGTGGACAACAATTTTTTACTGAGGCAGGTATATTAGGAAGAGATATAGATAAAGATAGGTTTTTTAAAGGTGCTAATGAAACCTTTTGGGCAACAGTAGTCACCGCCGGTTTATCACAATCTACTGGTATTGCTTATAGTGGTATGAATGCATATGGATTAACAAAAAAATATGAAAAAGAACTTAATAGCAAAAGATTTAATATAAATAGTCTATCTAAGACTATGCAAAATCTAAAATTTAATGAATTAAGTATTGACACTCAAAAAGCTTTGTTAACTGATATTGGTAATGAAATGAAAGAAATGGGTTTAGTTGTAGATCAAAACTCAATTGACATGTTAAATTTAGGAGCAACTGAAATTAATAGATTAATAGGTACTCAACTTATTAAACAAGATTATCTTCGTAGTTTTAATATTTTACCCGGAACAACAGCACAAATTGGTTCTGCAATTCAAGCTAAGAAAAAAACAATGACTACCGAACAAGCGGAAGATTTTGATAATGTATTATCAAGTTTAGATACACAAATAAATAATATAAAAGAAGCTGCTGGTAAAAAAAGTAATTACGATACGGCTAAAGATGCTTTAGGAAATTTAACTAAAAGTTATGAAGTTGCTTTAAAAAATGATCTAGAATATAAAAACAAAAGTACAAAAGATAAACTAGTTTATATAATAAACAAAGCTAGAGAAGATTTTAGAAAATCATCTATTAATAAAGCAAAGTCTATAGTTGGGGAAAAGGTTGAATCTTTAAGAATAAATAAAGCTGGAGAATTTACCACAGACAAACGGTCTAGAAAACTTACAGACAAAGAAAAAGACAAATTATACGCATACTACGGTGATAACCTTGCTTTAACTTCTTCAAGAGGTTTTAGTACTAAAATAGGTATAAATATAAGTGCTAAGAAAATACTAGGAGATTTAAAAGATGTTAGAGTATTAGAGTGGACTGATGATGCTAAAGGTATTGAGTTGTTATTAAATAATGGTTTTGAAGTAGGTACAGAAGAATTTGCTAATACTTTAAATAAACTACAAGAAGGTACTTATGGTTTAGTTAATAATAAAACTATTTTTACTCAAAATAAAGAACAAGTAGACAAGGATTTAGCTAACGGTGAACTAGGAGCAGGTACAGTTATTTTACACGAGCTTAACCATATTATTGATGATGCTAGAATGAAATCTACTGAAGCTAGAAATAAATATTTTAATAATTTATTTGAAGCTGCTTCATCTAGTAATAATATAAATTTAAATGCAATTCACAATAGAACTGTAAAAGCTTTAGATTTAATTTATAATGGAGAAAGAAATGCTACGTGGCAAGATGAGTATACAAAATGGTTGCAAGAAGAATTATATGCTTATGAAGATCAAGTTAAAATAGAAAAAGATGATAATTTTATTACAAAATTATTAAACAGTACTGATCCTAATAATTTAGATACACCTGAAAAAGCTTTAAATTATTTAGCAGCTAGCAACTCTGCTTTTAGAAGAGGTAAAGTTTCTAAATCTACAAAAAGAGATGTTGCAGAATTTAAAGGAAATAACGTTAAAGAATCTAGTAAAAACATAAATGATTTAGCTAGAGATTATAAAGCTTTACCAGTTGATCAAAGAGCTAGTTTTTTATTAGACACTGATTTTTATAGACAATACCTTAACACATCGTTAGCCGCGATGGGTTTTAACGTTTCAAAAGGTGATATAGCTACGGAACAAGCGGAAGGTTTTGCTGTTGATGCTTTTGACAGAGTAACTAGAAGTTATAAACCAGAAGATGGTTCATTTACTAATTGGATATATTCAACTGTAGGTAGAGAAGGTAGGGCTAAAATAGGTGAAGAAATAGAAAGAAAAAAAGGTTTAGTTCGTCAAAGCCAAGCTCAAGAGCAAACTAAGTTAGTGGCTAAAGAAACAGCTGAAGACGCTGTAAGTTTAGAAGAAAGAAAAAAATCTGAAGGAAAAGGTGAAACTAAATTTGATCCAAGAAAATTTCCAGGAGTACCAGCAAACATTGATAACCTTATAGAGGTTAATAAAAATGAAGTTGTAATAAACCCTGAATCAAGATCTTATACTACAGACTTTAGAAGTATATCAGACAAATACGGTTCTAAGGTGGCAGGTGAAATTTATAATATAAAACCTGATAAACTTAAAAAAGGTGCTGATCTTACTTATGGGCAAAACAAAATAGTTGATGGTAGAAAAGTAGTTTCAGAAGCAGAAAGAATACAACGAGATTATTCAAACGTTCAAGATGCAAAAAGATTAATATCTTTATTTCCTGAGTTTAATATAAGCACACCTACGGCTGTTACAACAGAACAAGGTCAAGAAACTAAAGTTGATAAAGAAGTGCAAGGGAGAGCGTTAGGTATTGCGCCTAGTGTACAAAATTATTTTTATGAAGATTATATTGACCCTAGAGCTTTAAACAAAGAGACTAAAAAAGATGCTATAACAAATCCTAAAGGAAGATCTAAAGGTACCACTAGTCAAACACAGGTAAGAAGATTAAAACCTGAATTTAGAGGAACTATATCTAATGAGACTATAGCCGGTGTACAGAAAAAACTAGGTATTACAAGTAAAGGTGAATTTAATGTACCACCTAAAGGTAAAGCAAGAACTGAGTTTGGTAGATTACTAATAGGTCTTGCAAATTTAAAAGGCGCTATTGTAGCTAATACGGTTGTAGATCAAAAAATACAATCGCTTATTAAGAAAGGTGAAATTAAATCTTCTAAAACAGGTGCAGAAATTACAGCTAATACAAGGGCTGGTAGAAAAGGTACTCAACTTAGCGAAAAAAGACAATCAATATTATTACAACAATCTGCTAATAATTCTTTTAATGTAGATAAAAATGGAAAACCATTGTTTGTTCCACCAAATATAAAATTAAAAAGATCAGCAATAATTGAATCACGTGGTTTAACATACATACCTAATAAAAAAACACCGCCCAAATTTAAAACAGATGAAGAAAGAAGAATTTGGACAGCTGAACAAGAGGCTAGAAAAGACAAATTGTATTCTACTATTGATAGAGACGCGGTGTTACCAAATAATGCTACAGATATAAAAGGTGAAAAAGTTTTTGAAGGATTAGTAAGAGTAGTTAATGATTTTTTAGATATAAATCCTGAATGGAATAATGCAATTAGATATTCTACAACTAATAGTGCTGAAAGAAATACTTTTATTTCAAACCCGGTTTATAAAAAATTTATTCAATCGCCTAAAGGTAAGCAAAAAGGCGGTAGGCTTCCATTGTTAACGGGTAAACAATACTCTAAAGGTACTAAATTTAATGATTCGTTTGAAGATAGATTTAATTCTAATGGATATTTAAAAGATGCTGAACAAAAAATAGATGATCTAAAAGATTTTGGATTAGCTGTTCAGGAGTATTTAAAAGATAATCCTAAAGCTGCTTGGGTTTTTGCTGCTATAGCTAAAGATGGACAAAATAATCAAAACTCTATATTTAGATATTCAGCACCACAATTATTTGCTGCAATAGATTCTAATGGTAAGTTTTCAGTTAAACCAATGATTGAAGAGCACTCAATGCCTCAAAATAACATAGGTACTTCTTTGGTTGATTCGGCTATTAAAGGTAGAATAGAACAAGATTTTCCCGTATTAAAAGCTTCTTTTATGCAAGGAGCTTTAACATATGATGATAATAATTTAGTTGATGTAAACTATAAGTTTACTATGCCTGACATATATTGGGAACAAGTAGTTCCTTTGTTAATAAACGGTAAATTAAAACTACCGATGGGTTTAGCATCTATGATTAGATACACAGAATCTAATGTAGATTTAAATAGTATTGTTTATAAAACAAAAATAAATGGATCTGAAACGGTGGTCAACTTAGGTGATTACTTTTTTGGCAATCAAGTAACGCCAGTTGCATTACAAAAAGAATTAATTAAAGATTATTTTACAGGTAAAATAACTAAAGCAGATGTCAAGAAAAAAGCTAAGTTTGCGCAAGATGTAAAACAAAAAGTTGATAGTGTTTTTAAACCTAATGCGGCTGTCGTTATAAACAAAGACAACGTGGCTGATAAAGCTATGGCTGACGCTAGAGATAGCGCTAAATATAGCGAAAAAAGAAAAGGAATTAGTGTATTTGATTTTGATGATACGCTTGCACAGTCAAATAGCAATGTGTTATATACAATGCCTGATGGAACAACTGGTTCTCTTACTGCAGGTGAATTTGCTTTAGAAGCTTCTTACTTAGGAAAAAACGGAGCTAAATTTGATTTTAGTGAATTTAATGAAGTTAAAGAAGGTAGAAAAGGTCCACTAGCAGATCTTGCTTTGAAACGTCAAAAAAAGTTTGGTAGCCAAGATATATTTGTATTAACCGCTAGGCCACAGTCTGCAGCTATAAATATTAAAAAGTTTTTAGATGAAATAGGTTTAAATATACCTTTAGCAAATATAACTGGATTAGAAAATGGTACAGCAGAAGCTAAAGCTGAGTGGATGATAGGTAAGTATGCTGATGGTTATAATGATTTTTATTTTGCTGATGATGCTTTTAAAAACGTAGAAGCAGTTAGAAATGTGTTTGATGTACTAGATATTAAATCAAAAGTACAACAAGCGAGGGTTAAGTTCAGTGAAAAAATAGACAAAGATTTTAACGACATGATCGAAAGAAACATGGGCGTTCCATCTGAAGCAACATACTCAGATATTGTAGCTAGACGAATGGGTAAAAATCAAAAAAGATTTTCATTTTTTATTCCACCTTCAGCAGATGACTTTAGAGGTTTAACAATGTACACATTTGCTGGTAAAGGGAAGCAAGGTGAAGCTGATCAAGAGTTTTTTAATAAAGCATTAATAAAACCTTATATGGCCGGTGTTAATGCTATGAACTTATCTAAAAACAGAGTTAAAAGTGCTTATAAAGTTTTACAACAAACTAGTCCTAAAGTTAGAAAAAAATTAAATAAAAAGATTGGTGGTACTAAGTATACGCATGACGCTGCTATAAGAATTTATTTATGGAATAAAGATGGAACTGCAATACCTGGTTTGTCTAAACGAGATCAAGAACAAATTGTAAAACTAGTAGAAGCAGATACTGATTTAGTAGCTTATGCAGAAGGAGTTAAACTAATTACTAAGCAAGATGTTTACCTTCCACCTTCTGAATTTTGGGATGGTACTACTATAATAGGGGATTTATCTAAGTTAACTAAAGATGTTAAAAGAGAAGAGTACTTAAAAGATTTTTCGCGAAATGTTGATATTATATTTAGCCCTAAAAACTTAAATAAAGTAGAAGCTATTTATGGTTTTAGAGTAAGGGAAGCTTTAGAAAATATTATATACCGAATGAAAACGGGTAGTAATAGAAAAGCAGGGGCTGATAGAATAGTTACAGCGTGGAATGATTGGACTAACAGATCTGTTGGTGCTATCATGTTCTTTAACAGAAGATCCGCATTACTACAGATGTTATCCGCTGGTAACTTTGTTAACTGGTCAGATAATAACCCGGCTAAAGCAGCTCTAGCTTTTGCTAATCAACCTCAATATTGGAAAGATGTAGTTTATCTTTTTAACTCACCTAAATTAAAAGCTAGAAGATCTGGTTTAGAAGGAGATATTAATGAAGCAGAAATAGCACAAGCTTCTAAAAAAGGTGGCATGGAAGGTGTGTTATCTTATTTATTAAAAATAGGTTTTACACCTACACAAATAGCAGATAGTATAGCGATATCTACAGGTGGTGCATCGTTCTATAGAAATAGAATTAATACATATAAAAAAGAAGGTTACACAGTTGAAGACGCAGAGAAAAAAGCATTTGATGATTTCTCAGCTATATCAGATGAAACACAACAGTCAGCAGATCCTATGTTAATATCTATGCAGCAGGCTGGTACCATGGGTAGATTAATATTAGCATTTCAAAACACACCTATGCAGTATACTAGGTTAATGAAAAAAGCTGGTCAAGATATTATAAATGGAAGAGGAGATTTTAAAACTAATTTTTCTAAAATATTATACTACGGGTTTATACAAAACTTAATTTTCTCTACATTACAAAACGCTATGTTTGCTTTACTACCTGGGTTTGATGATGAAGAAGAACCTGATTTTAAAACAGACAAAGAAAGAGACGAGTGGTTAGCAAAACAAGATAGAAAAGTAGATAACAAAACAACAAGGGTTGTTAACAATATGTTAGACACTTTATTAAGAGGATCTGGTTTAGCTGGTGCTGTTGTTTCTACTTTTAAAAATGCTGTATTAAGGTATCAGCGAGAAGAAGAAAAAGGGTTTACAGCCGATCATACTTACACTTTAATAGAGCTTGCAAACATT
>WLWF01000318.1_pt1 | contig 47306 bp, 66 predicted proteins | sample 6718331 | NCBI WGS metagenome assembly WLWF01 (sample SAMN12718692, study PRJNA515312) | sponge metagenome | isolation source: marine sponge | host: Mycale hentscheli | place: New Zealand: South Island, Marlborough, Capsize Point | collected 2003-05-01 | reverse complement strand
TATCCTAGCAGCCTCATCCAAGCTTATCCCTTGAGTTCGCGCAAGCTCTTGTGCCCGTGCGCCCTGCCCTCTCGCATCTTCGCTAACGTCGATACCCTGCACTCTTGCTCTTTCAGTAGCTTCCTGCCCCTGTACTCTTGCCGCTTCATCAAGACTAATGCCTTGGGTGCGAGCAAGTTCAGCAGCCTCTGATTGTTGTACCCGTGCGGCTTCAGCAAGAGTAATGCCCTGTGTACGAGCAAGCTCTGCCGCTCTGGCATTCTGTACTCTGCCAGCCTCACCAGCACGACCAGCTTCCATTCTGCCGATCTCGCTAATACCAAGCCCTTGAGTCCTGCCAAGCTCTGCTGCGCGGCGAGCATCGACTTCCATCTGCGCTGCTCTATCAGTCTCAAATGCCTTCATTGCTTGCTGGAATGCAGCCTGACTTCCAGCCGCTTGGATATCGCCAAGCTGTTCCTGCAATCCTTCTTCTGCCATGCCTTGCTGTATGGCCTGACGTGACCCACCAAAGGCTCCCGCGCTTATTGCTCCCGCATCTCTTGCTGCTTGACTCCTGCCAAAGTCCTCACGGGCCTCACGCTTCTGAACATCCACAACATTCTGCATGTATGGGTCCATGTACTGCTGTACTTCCGACCCACTAAACTGACGGGCTGGATCAAAATCGTATTGATCCGCAGTCTGCGCTGTAAATTGAGCTTCTCTAAAATCACTAAATGGATCAGCCGTGCCAGCCTTAAAGCCAGCATATGGATCTGCGCTACCCGCTTGGAAGCCTGTGTACTCTGTACCCCTTCCAGCTTTGAAATCTGAAAAAGGATCAGCACTACCAGCTTGGAAACCAGCGTAAGGATCAGCAGCGCCAGCTTGAAAGCCAGTGTAAGCTGTGCCCTGTTGCCTCTCAAACCCACTGAACGGATCTGCACTACCTGCCTGAAAGCCAGAGTATGGATCTGCTGATCCAGCTTGGAACCCCATATATGGATTAAAGGCCGCTGTGTTATAATTGGCTAACCCTTCAAGCCCAGCAATTCCCCTACGTTGTAAGGCCGCTGCCTCATTGAGGCCACCAATAGGACTTTCAGCAATACCACGAACCATAGCACGGGATGTATTGATATCACCGTAATCATCAGATCCAGCTATACGCTCACCACCATACGGCACATATGTAGATTCACCCGCAAGATCCCCGTATGTATCGGGATCATCAGGATAGAAAGGTTGTGTCGCCTCTTCCGCACCCTTCAGAAGCCTACGAAAGTAGGGGTCTGCGTATTCTGGCAGAGCTACTGTTCTTGTGGTGCCGCCAGACTGTACCTGCTGTGATCCCTTGCCCATCCTATAACTCCATGCGGTATGCTATATACTCTGAATAAAAGCCGTTCCCCCGTAAAGCTCTTTCCCAACCTTTTCTGCCATAACCTTCTAGATGTTGACAGTCATTTTCTTTTGCGAACCGACCTATTGTTTCAATAACAGTGTCTTTCCACTTATGTAGCTTAGTGCCGCCAACAAAATCAAGAACCATAGCCCTGCGTCTTGGGTATGTAGCTATCCTTGTGGTTATCGCAGCGACCATATTATCCTCTTCATCAAGAACCACCCAAAGAACGTATATGTCTCTAAGGATTCCATCTAAAACATCTAAGATGTTTATCTTCCCCCTAGATGTATCCTCAACGCTCTTCTTCAGTAACTCTTCAACATCCTTCCAAATATGCTTTACAGCTTCTTTAGGAACTGTGCTAACTCTCAACCCCCACCATCTCCCTTATTTTTTCTGGAGCTTTGTCCTCAGACTGATTGATGATGTCTAAGAACTCACTGCCAAATTCATCTTGAATAGCCTTAGTTGTAGGCTGTCTCATGACGAACTCCCCCTCAGTGAGAAGAACATCTTGCTCACCGTCTAATGATGCAGGGATCATGTCGTCCTCACCAGACCCATCACCCATGCCCTCAACCATTCCCTTGTCGCCATTGGCAAAGCGTTCAATGGTATCATCCAATGCACCTGACTGCACCTTTTCCACAAGATCCTCCAAGGCTTCTTGCCCGTACTTGTCGAGGAATATTCCAAGAGCAATCTCTGGTGCGTCAGACAATCCTTTGATTGCCTTTACTGCCTCAACGATCACATCCTTTTCGTTCATGTCCTCTGGTGCTTCTACCTCACCACCCTCTGCAAATCCTCGTAGAGTTGCTGGCATCGCACTAGCTTTAATTTCTTCAAGTGCGAATGCATCTTCAGGGATGCGATTAAGGTTAGGCAACATATCAATAGCGTTGTTGGAGTCAGGCCTTATTGGTCTAGCAAAAGGATCCACGGGCTGTAGTCCAAAGTTGGTGCTATATATTGGGGAAATTGCATCCGATATGCCCAAAAACTGCTGTTTCTTTTGGAATACATTTGGACCAAACCTGTCTTTAGCCATCGTCTCAACCTCTTGAACAAATGGCCTAACCTTTTCGTTAGTGGTTGAGTTAATCCCCTGTGTAAGCGCACTAGCTAATGTAGTAAACGCGGGATGACCATACTGATATTGCGGCATCAATTGGCTGGCACCGCCAATACTCAATATGCCACCACCACGCATACGCTTTACTGGGTTGTAGTATGTGATCATCTCTTCTTCAGCGGTGCTATCCATATCTTTCTTAGGCTGGTAAGATCTAATGCGAGGCATAGGCGGTGGCACATCCACCTTCTCCTTCTCTGGCATCTTCATTGTAGGTGGATTCATTGCACTGCCAACCAATGCAGCAGTGCCCACACCGGGAAGCAATGCGCCAGCGGTTGCTTGCTGAAGCCCCTTGTTAGTAATCCCCTGCAAAAAAGCGTTCTTACCACCTTCCACTGCTGATGCGTTTATAAGAGATTGAGCAGCGCCCTCAGTACCAGAAACCGCTCCCGCTAAACCTTGAGTTCCAGCCCCAGTCAACGCCCCCATAGCCTTGCCGCCAAGACCAGCGATTAAGCCAGTCTGAATACCTTTGCCTACATCCCCTGTATCAAGGAAACTGCCCAACCCAGCACCTATGCCAGCAAGTGTCGTGGCACCCATGCCACCTAAGAAGGTTCCAAGGGCACCTGTACTAGCCAAAGCAGGTAATCCAAATCCTAAGAGTAAGGGTAGAGCCATCTGTTTACCTCAAAGTTTTGTAGATGATAACATCTACATCGTAAAAGTTCAATTGAACTAATCTATCAGTTCAAAGTGCGGTCCATCAATGAAGGGCCTGCGTCCTTGGCTCCTTCTTAAATCTATGTAGGCGTTCATTGCCTCTTCCATTGTGCCTTCCCATTTGCGGATATCCATTGGGTATGGCATGTCAGGTGTGCCCCAAGCAGCGCCCCAACAAACAGGAACTCCCAGTTGTGTTGCAGCCTCTTTGATAGCATCTGCTAGGTCATCATAGACAGAGAGTTCCCAACTCGCCCTACCATTTATGTATGCCATGATATCGAAAGCCTTGCCCTCAAGATGCTTAGATTTCATGGTTTGACTGGCACCCTTGTCAACAAGTTCTTTCTGCTGTTCAAGAGTCCTCATGCCCTGCACCACACCAAAGTCTGTCTTGGTCATGGTTATCGCCATCTTGACTACGGCTTGTAGCCGATCATCAATTCCCTCAAGCCTATCAAGACTGCGTCTGCTAAGTTTAAAGCTCATATCATTTCCTTTTAAAAAAAGCTTGCGCCCCGCGCACACCAAAACTGGCTGAAATTGCAATTCCAAGGCTGTAAAAATACCAGTCGGGAGCTTTTGAGAGTTGTTCAAACCCACGATCTACCCAGCCTTCAGCACCGGGAATGAACGCCAAGATCAACGGGATCGACAGAACAATTACGAACCATTCGTCCTTCCAACTAGACTTAGCACCCTCTGCCATAATGCGCTCCCAGTCGGCAACGCTTGTCTTTTCAGACAATAATATCTGGGCTTTCGCTTTTGCCTCAGTAAGCTTTAGCTCAGCATTCGCAGCGTTCTTATCAGCCTTGCCCTGCAACCATGATCCAGCAAGATTGGCTATCGGCCCCAATGCAGCGGTAAAGATACTCATACACTCTGACCCTGTATCATTGTGCGTCCACGCTCAAACTCGTCGTTCATCATCTGCCTACCACCTAACCTGTAGTAGTTTTCCGCAGCGTAACGCATAGCAGGGCTGATGTTGGATCTGTCTGATAAACCCATAATACCTTGCAGTTGTGGCGGCATCTGGGGCCTTGGTTGTGGGGATGGCAGCATAGGCATTTGAGGTGGCGATGGGGCTGGCGGGGCTGGTGGTGTGGGCTGGGTGCCCCCCGCTGGTGGAAGAATGCCACCACTTTGCTCTTGCTGCATACGCATACGCTCACGCAAGAATGCGTTGTTTGGGTTAAAGGTCGTTGACTCTGGGTCTGTTGGATCAGGCGCATTAGGATCTGTAATAGTAGGCGCTGGACCACGATCAGAAGTACGGGCAGTCATTTGCCCATCTGACCCTGTACTAAATCCATACTGCTGACCCCTAGCATACTCCTGTTGGGTTAGCCCTGTACCCATGAAGTTTTGGTCTGCTCTTGTTTTAGCAAACTCTGTTCTTTCTCTATAACGCTTTATATCATCAGCCGTTACATCCCCAAATGGCAGGAGAGGTTGTCCTGACATATCGGCAACCATTGCCCTGTAACCTATCTGCCTGTCTTTATTTAAGTCACCAAAAAAGCTAGGGTTCGCGCCATAAGATCTAAGCTCTGTAGGTGCTGCGTTTTGAACTTGGTTGCTAGCTAGGTCTCCTACAGGGGTGTTCCCAAAAGTCAGCCCAGCCGCAGCCCCAGATCCAATCCCTTGAGATTCACGATACCTATCTGCCGCTTCACTACCTTGATTTTTGCTAATCGTTTCTGCTGTACGCTCGCGGTAGGCGTCATCTTTGTCCTTGAGTCCAAGACCCATACTTATGTCATCAAAAAGACCCATTACTTAGCCCCCGCTTCTTTGCTCATCCAGATGCCAAAGCAACCTGTGAGAGCGCCCATGCAGACAGATACTAGACCTGCTGACTGTGTAGTGTGTGCCTCTGGTGGCAAGCCCATAAACCAATGCACTGCCTGATAAGTCAACACCGTGACAACAAACATCATCAGGCGGGGAAACACCTTCCAGTCATCTATAATATTCTTAGCCATGTCAGTCTCCTACGTCGATACCGCTGCCCGTGTATCAACACGCAGCCAATTAGATCCATCACCAAACGCAACAACGGGGCTACCTGCTGCCCCATCAGAAACGTATATCAATGTGCCAGTCTCAACGGTTGGTAATGTTGATACTGTATATGTGGGCAGTGGCATACCCACAGTATTGTTTGCTGCCGTAGCAGACTTGAGCCTAAGTACCGTATTGCTCTCGTATACAGTGCCAACCTCATCACCAGACAAAGAAGATGCAGGGATCTCAATGAGTATAGGCTTTGCTATGGCAGGATTTGTAATCTGAGTGGCAAACACAGAGAACGCACGAACCACTTCTGCCATATACTGTTGTGTATACTGGGGCGGGGGTACAGGAAAGAATGGTACTGGAGCTATAGACATTATCTTCTCCCGTCAGATCTTATATCAACGCGGGGAATACCCAGACGCCACAATACATCTGCATCCGTTGACTGGATCTTGAATGTAAAGCTGCGGCCTCGCAGTCTGGTCTGATATTGGCTCGTATACTGATCAACAGGCACATTAGATGTCTTTGTAATAATATCAGTATTGGTTGTTTGGACTACCTGACCGGGCGCGTTCTTTGCACTCAAGATAAAATCTACCGTAGTATTATCTACATTGGTCTCTCTGAAATTTAGATCAGGAATTACTCTGGTGACAAAAGAGAATTGATTCCCATCAGAAACTCCAAGATCACCCGACTCAATAAAAGATGTCATGGCAGCTCCATCTGCCTTTGCGCCTACTTCATGGTTAAATAGATAGTTGTCTGTGCCTGTTCCCACAGGCAGTGAGGATATCCCACGATCAAGCCATGCTGTGCGGTCTAGGGTGCCTATATACCAGATGCCTTCTTGGTAGTTATAAACTACATACTTGTCATTCTCATTAGAACTTGCAGACGGATAAAACCACCACACCTCAGAGAACGATATGTTTGATCCCGCAACAACTTTATCAGACTGTCCAGAGTTGAAATCGTCAAACACATGGTCACGAACCGTACAAGGCAGACGTTGTACCGCACCATTATAAGCGTAAAACTCTGCTGCGCCCATCCAGTATACAGCGTCATCCACGGCAACTGCCGCTTTTGGTGCAGCAATACTTATGTTGCTAGAGATAAGGTTAATACCAAAGGTAAATGGAGGCCCGATAAACTGCATTGCGTATATAGCAACGTCAGTAAATACTAGGATTTGCTGCCTTGTTTCTACCGCTTGTACAATCTTTGAGCCAGAATCAATCCGTAGATCACCCGCTGTATTTGTAGTAGTAGGATACCAATCAATAGGATTTTCTTGGCTTGAGAACCTGATCAGCATAGGATCTTGCTCTCCATCACCCTTTGCCGTTGATGAGCTTGCACCCAAACCGTCAGCGCCAAAAGCAATAACGTGCCTATCACGATCTGATAGAAGTATTTGCGCCGCCTTCTGGGGCACAGATGTTGGCGTTCCCGTCAGTGTAGAAAGCTCTATGCCTCTTGTGGTAACGCCATTTGTTTTGTCCCAATAGAACACCTGACCATTGCGCTCATTGAAGATTAGGTCTTCCCCAAAGTTATCGTGAGACCATATACGCAGGTTTGTTTCCGCAGTCTGCGTACCCGTGGCGGGAGCTTCGCCCCAGCCGTTAAAGTTATTTGCGCTGTCAGTATTACCAAGGGTGAGGAATATATTTGCGCCATTAGAATGTGTAGCAGGACTGGTTCCGTTGGCACCGCGAGCAACAGTCAACGTATCCGTGGCGACAGATGATACCGTCATAAGTTCGCTGCCCACCAAAACAACGTCATTGTTTGCAAAGTTAGAGCCTTGTCCTGTGGCTACATCTACCCCTGTCTCAGAGGCATCTAGATCCTCTGCTATAGTGGTTTGGAACGCACCGTTGTTTGTACCACCCCAAAGTCCAGCACCCCAACCAGCGCCCTCAACAGAAGAGTTAAGTCCTGTACCTACCTGATAGGTGCCCACAACGCTGCTACCACCATTACCTGTGTCGCTGCCATTAGCATTTACAGCCGTAGCGTTAAGGCCACCTGTAACTGTGATACTAGAAATGGTGCTAACAGTACGGGCAGATATCTTGTACTCATTACCATTTACAACTTCTGTAACTTGATACTCTTGATTAAGTATCGCTGCCGTTATGTTGCCGCCTAACGAAGCTGCCCCAGAGAAAGTTACAAAGTCATTAACAACACAACCGTGGTTCACGTCAGTGACCACGATCACAGGAGATCCGTTTGTGGCAGCAAAAGTAACATCGCCCGCAGATGTGGTTGATCTGATGGGCGTGACATCGTTATATGCCGTACCCTGTTTGATGTAATACTTTTGCTCTGTCCCTACACCTAGAAACTTTTCGCCGTTAAGGGCGACCCATTCATGCAGCCCACGGCACAGCCCAAGGAAAGCATTGCCTGAGTTCTTCTCCCAACCGTTTAGCTTTTCTGGATACCCAAATCTAAAGCGCACCTTATCGCAGTCTACCCAACCGTTCTCCTCAGAGTACGGGGTAATCTCTTTGTTTATGCCAGCTTTAAACCTAAGATCTGTGTACGGCATTTATAGCGTTCCATTAGTAGTTATATCACCCGCAACAACTAGATTTCCGCTAGTGTCGATCCTAGCTAGTGACGTTCCGTTATATTGGATTACCAAGCGATTGCTACCATCTACTTCAAACGTCCAGTCTTGAGCGCCCCCAGAAAGTTTAAACTCTCCACCCGCTTCAATATCCGCAGCCGCGTAAATGTCGTTGTCTGTAGGGGCTGTAGTGTCACCTACGCGCAGACCCCCTAAAACATTTGCTCCAGAAGTAGTAAGACGTAATTCTTCTGTGTAGGCAGAACCTGTATGAACAGACATCTTCATGGTGCTTGCTGTGTTGAAATCAAACTTTGCTCTTACAGTTCCACCATCAAAAAATTGATGCTCACCTGTTTGGTAAATAATGCCTCCAGAAGCCGCGTCCAAAGTTAAAAAACTGCCACTTTCTATTTCTAAATTACCCGCGTCAGAAATTTTTGAACCGTTGATGGTTATGTCATCCACCGTCAATGTTGTCAGAGTGCCCAACGATGTAATATTTGTTTGCGCGGCTCCCGTAACGGTGCCCGCAGTAGTAGCCGTTGCGGCATTCCCTGTTATATCGGAGGAAATACTGGACGGTAATCTTGCATCATTAACGGTGCCGCTGTCTAAGTTAGAAGCGTTTAAAGACGAACCGTCAATGAAGTTACCAAGGTCCGTGCTTGTTGTACTAGACACTGCAACCTTGCCGCTTGAATTAGATACAAGAACCCTACTCGCGGTAAGATCAGCGTCATCTATAGTAGTAGCGGCACCAGTAATTGTCGCCTGTTTACCATCTATTTGCGCTTGAATTTCAGACGTAACATCATCAAGATAACCAAGTTTTGTTGTAGTAATCGCCGATACAGATAAATCACCTCCAGAATCTGCAACAAGTACACGATCTGCGGTCAGATCAGTAACACGAACCACCGCCTTGCCGCCCATACCAGAATGGTTGGAGCAATAGTAGTACAGCACCGCAGGAGCATCTTGCTCTAGTTTTACTTGCGTGTAAGCACCCGCACTTCCGGGCGTTCCCGCTGTTGTAACGCCTGTTGTAAATGGAGCATTAGGATTGTTGTTGTCATTGGTTGAAAACCGCAACGGATGGTTACTATTAGAAGCATCAGATTGATCAAACCTGTATGTAACAGAAGGCTTTAATTCAACGGTTTGCTGAGAAGTACCATCTATTACGAACTTACCACCCGCTACTGTTACAGCTACAGTACCAAGAGGCATCTTACTATCAATCTGCGTTTGTATTGCAGAGGTAACACCAGCTACAAAATTTAACTGCGCAGCCGTAGCTGTGATAGAAGTGCCCGCTATCTGTAGCGTTGTGGCGTTTACTTCGCCAGATGATCCGTAGATTACGGCTTTACTGTTAGTAATGGTGCCCGCACCAGAGCCATCTAGCAAATTTAGTTCTGCTCCAGATGTAGTAACGCTAGTGGCACCAACATTAAATGGGCTAGATAAATCCGTTACGTTCTGTACCGCAGCGGTAAAATCCGTAACTGCCGCGCCAGAGCCAGCGCCATCTGCAAGAACAATAGAACCTTTGCCAACCTCAATCGTTACGTTCCCGCCAGAACCCTGCGTGATGACCAAGGCAGCATCTGTAGAGTTTAAGATCATATACACTCTGGCTTTGTCGTTCTGATCCAGAGTTACTGTACATGTGCCTCCGGGCGACCCCGTGAATTTTATAGCTTTATAATGCCCATTTTCCGCAGAAGAAGGCTGTGCAGATAGAGCTAGGGTATATGTCGTTGAACTGAGAGCGATAGACTCAAAGCCGTTAGCTGCACGATCAAGGATTTGCAGGTTGACGTTTGTGCTAGAACCCCATGTACCAGCCTCGTCACCTGTGGTTATTAGTTTAACGCCGTTTGCGTCTGTATATGTAGCCATCTGAGCGCCTATCTAAAAAGTTCAATTGCACTTAATATACTTTTTATTCCAGTTTTAAGCAACAAGGGTCCATTGTGGATCTTGTGCTGGTGTTACTCTTGCCCAATTTGGATCTTGATCAGGCAGTATTAAACCGTAAACAGCAGCGCCCCCAATGAATACGGTTATTGAAACCCCCTCTACGGGTTCTCCCAGAATAAATGTTACGTCTTGTCCTGCAACACCAAACTGCCCAACGTCCAGTCTTTCCGTAAAGCTAACATTTAAATCAAATCCTGTTAAGGTAAACGAACCCGCATCTAAATCTAATTTAAATGCTTTAGCAAAATTTGCATCTTGACCTGTAAGGGTAAAGCTCCCCGCATCTGCGACAAGAATCCTTCTTACCTCAACGTCTACTGCCTGCCCCGTCAATGCAATGGAGCCTTGATCTAACGCAACGCTTCCCTCGAACCTCGTGGTAAGATCTTGGCCTGTGACTGCAAAACTTCCCGCCTCAAGATTTGCAGTCTTCTTAAAGTTTATCGCCTGACCCGTAAGCGCGAATGAACCGTGATCAATAACCTCTGTTATCTTACGGTTAGCTGTAAACCCTGTCAGCGCAAAGCTCCCAGTCTCCGCGTTCATAGATTTTTGGAAGTTAAGGTTTTGACCAGTCGCCGCAAAGCTGCCGTGTACCAACTCTTCACGTATTGCAATCGGCGTACCTGCATCTTGTCCTGTGACCGCGAATGATCCCCTGTCTGGCTGCTCACGCAATGCTATTACAGTGTCAACACTTTGCCCTGTCGTTGCGTAAGAGCCAAATTCTAGAACCCTAGTAACCTTAGAGCTTATATCTTGGAAGTTTGCTGCAAATGATCCTTGGCCCAATATGGCACTTACCTGCACACCAAAGTCTAAGGTTTGTCCTGTGACCGCAAAGCTGCCATGATCTGCGGTCAAACGCATAGCCTTTTGGAAGTTAGCGGTTTGTCCCGTTAAGTTAAAACCACCCGCCTCAAAAATTTCCCCGACAAGCCCAAACGCATCCTGACCTGTTAGAACAAAGCTGCCTTGATTGAGGACTGCGCTTACAGATATTACTGGCGTTACATCTTGACCTGTAAGGGCATAAGACGCCGCTTCTGCGCCCCCTGTCAGACCCTTTCCAGCAATCATACTATTTTCTTGACCAGTCGTAGCGAAAGAACCTGCCGCAAGACTTGCGGAAACATTTAAAGGCGCAGCTTGACCCGTAACTGCAAAGCTGCCCGATCCAAAGTCTTCATTCATAGCTATGTTTGGAGTAACGGTCTGACCAGAAACAGCGAAGCTGCCTGTGCCAAAACCATCACTGAGGGCTATGTTCGTTCCCGCCGCCTGACCTGTTGTTGCAAAAGATCCATGATCTAGGCTAACAATAATAATCTCATGTCCAGAGGACGCGAGTGCAGAACCTGCTATGGGGCTGTAACCTAACATAGCAAGAAACTAACATTGTTTTTAGTTTGAGTCACCCTCATATCGACAGGTCCACATGGTCAAGCTGTACTTCTTTCCCCCACGCAAAGGCAGAACCTTATGTCCATGTGTTACCATAGACGGAAACAAAATGCACTGCCCAACTTTTACATCCTTGTTTGTAAACTCTTGTCTAGGAAAAACAAGCTCCGCACCAGCGTAATTATCATTAAGCTTTACACTACCCGTAAACAAAGACGCATCTGTATGCAGCCCTAGTTCTGTCTGTGTATCCATAGAATAACGCATGGTAAACGCATCACGCAGACCAAGGTAGGCTTCTGGGTGCCAATGCTTCTCGCATATCTTGCTTAACTTGTCAGACCATTGCTCTGATACCTCTTTCCAAAGACCTACCTCTTTGAGCCTGATCTCTTGTGCTGGAAACTTGTCACCATCAAGCTCACCCCATCTACCAAGTCTCTCAGAGGCTTGGATGTACCTTTGGCACTGACTCTCTGTCATAAAGTCCGTCACCAATATTTCTGGTGCAACTTCTTCATACTCCAAGCCTTTATGGTATGCGGGAGATAATACCTCTGCCTCTTCTACATACCCAAATTTATCTGCAAGTTTCTTAAATCTTAACTTTGCATCGTCGCCGCCATTCCCGTGATAAATACACGGGCAGCACATACCGTTGGATAGTTGACCGTTGACAATCTCAATATCGTCATCGCATTGAAAGATGTATCCTTCATAGTCTAAGTTAGCAGAACCTGTAGATTGCCAGTCAGATGACAAAAATCTTTTTTGAATCCATAGTTGGTCGTCAGAATCATTTGGCACTGCTTCGTTTAAAAATTCTTTGAGCGCTCCCACCTTACCCATGTACGCACCGCTGTTTAAATACCTATAGAGCGTTGACAGGGGGAACTCTGAAGCCATTGTCGGATCGGGCCAACAATTCTTTTCCGCTGCGAATACAATATCCGCACCCATGTCCTCATATCTCTCTAGGATAGTAGACAGGGAATCGTTTATGATAATATCATACCCATCCACAAATAGAACAACATCATCGTCATGCAATGAATCAAGGTGGTTGCGTACAAGGTTAATCTTTTGCCCACCACCTTGAGCTTCCATCGTACCACCGGCCCAAGTAACCTGACGACCCAGATTTAAGTACGTTATCCCGTGCGCTTTTGCAGACTGCTCTAAAGCCCACATTTTATTTTTATTTGTTCCAACCGTAAGTACATGCGTTTGCATTGATTCCCCCTCAATCGTGCTTGGTCTAACTTCTCTAGGTATCTGCTTTACCACCTCTGGTGTAAAGAAAAAGTTCGATTGAACTTTTAACTTAGCGGGCACCCATTCATCTACGGGGATGATAGCATCCTTGTAGCCTTCTATCAATCTCTTGGCGGTTTCTGGTCTAATAGCGTAAGCATGACAATTATACCAATAGCCAAGAGTATTAAGGCGGTGTCCCAACCAAACGCTGTCATGCTCCTTTAATAGGGTTTCTACCGCACTAGGGTCAATGCTGTCGTAAACCGCATCTTCTTCAAGGATTATCCCATTGCGGTTAGAACCTGCTATCTTTTGCCAAACTCTAAGATGGCTTACGGCACACCCAAATTCTGTAACTAGCAGGGGCCTGTCAAGTATAGGATCTTTCCACTGTATATCCCTAACACAGCCCGTCTCTTCCTCTACTGTACTCCAGTCTTTCCCTCTGGCGTCATACGCTGAACCGTGCAGGGATATCTGATATATCTTCAATCACTAAGCCCAATTGCTTGCTAGTGTAATTCTTTCAGTCTTGTTTTCCCCAGCCCTGACTGAATGCGGAATATATGATCGAAACACAATGAGCCTTCTCTCCATTGGCTCACTTACAATAATGTCTCTGTTGTCTGGAAAGCCAAACATGTCTTTGTATGGAGATTTAAACATAGTGCCAGAAGAACCCTCTGGAGATTTTGCATAATATATACAGCTTAGGCGTGACTCACTATGAATATGCTCTTCAACGAACTCTCCAGTCCTATTGAAATTAACCCACCCATTTGAATAGTTCATAGGCTCTGATCTCTTATGTTCAGCCGCATAAGAGTCTACAGCTTCCTGAACCTTGTTGTTGTAAAATCTAAACCTTTCATCTTGAAAAGGATCAAACCCAATAAAGGTTGTAGTATTTGTTGCATCCCAACCTTCTGGGTTGTTACCTTTAAAGTTAGATCTTACTTCATCACAAAGAGAGCAAAGAGTTTTATTCTCCTCCTCCGTAAGAAGATTATCCGCGAACAGAAATGCACTGCCCAAAACACTCATCATCTGCATAGACATAATTACCCCCAATAATTACGAATTATATGTTTCTATAGTATATATTATTCGTTCTGGTGTCTGTACTTGCTGCTGTAATAGAGGCGTTTGGCGCAAGATAGAAAAGACCGCTAACGGGGCCAACCCATTGAGTTGTTCCACCACCCTTATGGATTAAAGAGAAATTTGTACCTTGTATGTTTTCACTATTGGTAAACCAACTGGTAGACCCAGTATACACAACTCCAGCCCTATTCGACTTAGTTCCTTGGTAGGAATAAATTCCTATTACCCCTGTACTTCCAGCAGTAAAACCACTTCCCTGTATATTGCCGCCATCAATCCATAAACTGCCGCCACCAGAAGCGGCATCTGTATACAACTTATCCCAGAAAGAAAAACTTGGAATAGACAACTCAGATTTTAGATTTGTCTCTGTAGTGCTATCTAAACTAGCAATATTCTGAAGCTGTCTGCTATCGTTTATAACGGTGGTGCTTGCAACCTTTATAGCCATCTTCGTATCCTTTACTATTAGCCATATAGGATCATGGTAGCATTAAACGCTCATGTTGGAAAGAAGAACAAAGCTTGGTTTAACCTATGCACCCCATAGTCTCTCTGCTCTTCAGTAAAGAAATATGTTTCATCATCTACCGCAGCACCATGTGGCACTTTAGAGGCATCAAACAAAAACCCTCTGTTAAACTTTGGCGCAAGATATTCAACCACCTCGAAATCAGATTTGGGCTTCCAAGGATCACGATCCTCTTGGGTAACTCTGCCACCATACCTGTATATACTGCCGTATTTATCTTCGTATATATTAGTACCATTTGTTTCAGATTCATTGAGGTAGACCAGACAAACCCACCCATTATCTAAGTGCGGAAACCAAAAGTTTTCTTCGTAATTATTCCAGCCTGACTTCTTCCAGCGCATAAAGTTAGTGTCTAAGATATCAACACCGTTCTCCGTATAAACGCTAAAGCTTGTGTCATCTAAAATCTCAACAACCTGATCCGTATACTTCTTTAAAGAAGGTTCTTCCCTATGATGACGAAGATCATAAAACTCTTTCCCGTGCATAGGATGCTCTGTAATTACCTGATTGGTTGGCCCAGATAAAATCTTATCCATTATAAATCCTACGTTGTCGTAGAAGTTATCTATTTGGAAAGCCCTTGTGCCCAGTAAATTAAACTCTCTTACATCCATTATTGCCACCTTGGCCCTTCAAACCACGCCACAAGGCTTTTTCTAGTTCCATCCGTTATAGGCAGAACGCGGTGCTGTAAGTAGCTTGGGAACACCAATACAGTGCCCTTGGCCTTTGATAAGTTATTTGGAGTTTCGCACTCAGAAAACTCAAAGTCACCGCCTACATATTCTGATGCATCAGAAAGCTGAACAGTAACACTAAGCTTTCTATCTAAGGGGAGATCATTATCCCAGTTCACATCAATGTGCCAGTCGTAGTGACCGTTCTCTACAGCATGATATTCTGTATATTGAATGTCGCAAATATTTTCTACTTGGACATGAAAGGCGTTCTCATTTGCCGATTTAACATAACCCCAAAGAATGTCTTGAATAGCCTCATTACCGCTCAACCATGCAACATCACTAGATCTTACACTTTTATTGGCGTCTGAGTTGTTGAATGTTGTAGCTTTCTGCGTGTTAATTTTTGAAGCCTCAACCAAGATTGTTTCTATGTCTTTATCGGTCATGCCGCCAGACCACATTTGCCAATTTTGTCTCATCGCTTGTGCCACCAAAACTTACGATACTTATCTACATAAACAGAGTCGTGCAAAATCCCCTGCTGTTTCAATTTATATTCATCCCAAACATCATATTGGATCTCTGGGATTTCTCTTTTAAAAGGGACAACATGAGCCAACGGAGTTCCTCTTTTAAACTCAAACTCTCCCTCTTCAATCCCGTCCCAAAAAAATGGCAAATTAACAGGCCTATGATATTCGTCTGAATCAACAACACCTTCAAATAAACGTATATTAGAAAAATGATTGGGTGGAGATTTAATTAGCACGGACCAGCCTTTAGATGTTTCTACCGTCCAAGGACTAGAAAACTTCATTAAACTTTTTCCTAGTGGGTAATTCATTACAGGGCAGTCACTCCCAACTTGTTCCCAAGCGTGTTTAGTTATGAACTCTATACCTACATCACCGCTGCACGACCAACCTACATGAGGCCCATCCACCACTTCTTCACTGCCATCCTCATTAGTTTTTGTCATTTCACCATGTTTCACGACGATTAAGAAGTCTGTCCAAGCAGGGATTATGAATCCATTGCTAACAGCGTCTATAACTGGAACGCATCTTTTTATGGTTCCCGGCGCTTGATGTGGTAGATTAGGAGTTTTTCTAGGAAGCTTTTTGATCCATTCTGGCATAAACTTTGAAGACCTATTGGGTCTAGGCAAAAGCTCACAACCTTCTTTGTATCTAAATTTGATAAAAGGCTTCTCTTCTTTTTTCTTTAAAAAATTTATCAATAGTGAAATCCCCCAATTACTATTGTTTCTTCTTAATCGTCACCCTCATCATGCCACATGTTGAAGAACTCTTCTACAGACTGCATTGAGGGCTTTACGCCAGTGCTAGGATAATCCAGCCATGCGGCTCGCCAAGCTGCAAGGTCACTTTTCATTTGTGTTGAAAGAGTTTCATACCATAAAGGATTTATATTATCTATAGTATGCTGAAAAACATTGTCTCTTTCTCCGCGCCTTTTTTGTCTTTCTAATTCCTCAAGATCCCTAGCTTCCACATATGGATCTGGCGTATTGCTAAGGAGCCAATTTCTAAGCTTTTCATCATTATCAGCATTCTTTTCACCACCCAATATATAAGAGTGAACATCTGGAATACCACTTGATGTAGTGATGAATAGAACAGTACCGTCTTCTTGCTCTGTGGCGCTGTGTATTTGCTCAATTACCAATGTCATGCACTAACCCATCTTACAAAAAGGTATGAAGTATCATTTGAGTTCAGCCTCCAGTTGCCACCCGGAGCAACATAAAAAACTCCATATCCCTGTGGCAAACTAGCTAATCCTGCATTGAATTCCCAAAATACCATATTGGAATAAGCACCACCAAGTGGCGCTTGGGCATAGGTGCCAGCAGTTCCCGTATGTGATATAAATGAACTGTTATTGTTCAGGGTAAATCTGCCCGATCTGGAAACTTTATTACCTGTCGTATACCAAATACCTATAGCACCATTGTTCCCACCAGAGATATCTTGCGCAGCGTATTTCTGCACCCAAGCTCCGCTGTTGGGCCAATTAGTGTTGTTACTAGCCTGATCAAACCAGCTTGGCTGACCTGACTGCCCAGACGGACCTGTTGGACCTGTTGGACCTCTAGCGCCCGTTGGGCCTGTTGGGCCTCTGGCTCCCGTTGGACCCGTTGGCCCTCTGGCACCTGTTGGACCCGTAGCACCTGTTTGGCCCTTCTGCCCCTTTTGACCTTGTGGGCCAGTTGGACCCGTTGGTCCTGTCGGACCCTGCGACCCAGTTGGACCCCTAGAACCTGTAGGGCCTGTGGAACCAGTCGCACCTGTTTGGCCTTTTTGACCCTTCTGGCCTTTCTGTCCTTGTGGACCTGTAGGCCCTGTACCACCTGTAGGGCCTGTTGAGCCTGTTGGGCCTCTAGCGCCAGTAGGACCAGTCGCGCCCACCTCGCCTTTTTGACCCTTTTGCCCCGTAGGCCCAGTAGGACCAGTAGGCCCTCTAGCACCTGTAGCTCCTACTTCACCCTTCTGACCTTTTTGCCCAGTCGGGCCAGTTGGTCCTGTTCCGCCTGTTGGGCCAGTTGCACCTGTTGAACCGACCTCGCCCTTCTGTCCTTTTTGACCCTGTGGGCCGTTGGGACCAGTAGGTCCATTAGGACCAGTAGGACCAGTCGCACCCGTGGGGCCAGTAGGCCCTGTCGGTCCCTGCAACGCTGCATTAGCAATAGTCTGTTTTTCCCAAGCAGATGCGCTTACATCGTAAACAGGAATAAGATCAGAAGAACCCGCATCTGTGCCCGTAGCGAAACCTGTAAGAGAAGAACCTACATTCGAGCTATCTGTTACGTCAGCATTGGTTTCTATGGTATCTAACTTTGTACCGTCAGTTGCGATATCACGTCCATCAACCGCGCCCGTAACTGCCAAGTTACCCGTAACCGTGGCCCCAGAAGATGTTGCTTCAACCTTGGTAGACCCTGCGTTCTGCAAGATATTTAAGTCACTGGCTACCGCACTGATAAAGACAACAGCATTCCCCGCGAGGCTGATGGCGTTATCTGAGTTTGAACTCTCCTGCACAGTCCTTGTAAGGGTTGTGCCAGAAGCGGTATATGTGCCAGTTCCTATTTCAAAGTTAGTTGTTTCTTCAATGACGTACTGTACTACGTCACCGTTACTAACCCCAGCATCCGCGAAACTCTGAAACCCCGTAGACGCACTGCCAAGTGTGATTGTGCCAGTACCCGTGGTACTGGTTGTCATCTTGGCTCTGTTAAAGAGCTTCGCCATGATACTGCCTTATGTTAGTTGGATGACACCGTTGCTTGGGCTGAAGTCTAAGGTGAAGGTATCACCGTTGTTCAACGTCAATGAAGTGCCATAGTCATAGTACCCAATAATTGGATCTGCTGGAGAAGTAACCGTATCATCAAAGATATAGATGTAACGGAATGGGCCAACAGTACCAGAGGCAGTGAGCGTAAGATCTGCTACAACCAGCTTATACACACCGCCAGACTGGGATGATGAGCTTGTGGTGATGTCGCGAGAAGAACAATTAGTATAACTGATCTCTGTAAGATTTCCAACAATGCCATTACCGTCTGCGGTTGGGTTGCTTGACTCGCTTCCCGGCGCAGTATTGGTTAAAGCGACCTTAATCTGGTCGCTTGCTAGATCCATATTGTGGACTGCGTTTACCACAAAATCGTTTACTTTGTTAAAGCTCGCCATTTAGATAACTCCTATCATGCTATGCGAATTATAGCAGATGTGGCATCCGCTACGGGGAATTGTATTTCAAAGGTACTATCACTAGCAACCCTGTCGCTTCCAAAGTCTAACACAGCAACAGCTTTATTAGAAGCACTCGCGTTATAGATCAGCGCCCCCCTTGCTGTAAAGCTTGCGTCAGTCCATGAAATATTATCAAAGTCCACAATAGCAGTTGTGCCAGAGGTCTTTGGAAATGTAGATGTCACTGTCAACGGCTTGCCCCCCGCAGTATATGCCGTTCCAGATGTATTAGTTATTTCGTTGGATGTACTATACACAGTAGTATCTGCACCCAAAGACGCAGTACTAGAATACAAAGCTATCCTGAATGTATGTGCATCAAAATCATGCTCTGCCTTTAAAAGCTGAAGCTTAAAAGACGTACATGTTGTTTGAATTATTGCCATACCTTATCTCCTAAGCGGCAGGTTGTCTGTATGTATCAGTTCTCAACTTAGCCCCTAAAGAAGCCATATTAATTAGTGCTGATGAATATCTTTCATTATATAGCTGAACCATATCGCCCTCGCCCTTCATGAACGTATACGCCTCTATAAGAGATCCGTAAAGCAATGTTGCTTCTGCATTATCTCCAAGCCATGATGTACTAGAGGTAACAATAGAAGGTGGATCATAGTAGTAATGCAACTCCAAGTCGTATGCTGCATCAGGCGTAGGGCCAAGCAAGAAGTTGCCATTACCTGTCGCGGTATCCCCATCAAATATTGCGTAATACTGTGGCAACCCCTGCACTGTAGTGTCAGGGTAGGCTTCCCGTACAAAGTTTACTTCTTTGTCCAAAAGGTAAGTGTACGTTGTGCCATTGATGATGGCTAAGGAGAACGTAGCTAGAAAGTCATCAGGCCTCGCAACATACTTATTGCCAGCATTTACATTGCCTGTGACGTTTCTGCGTAACTCTGGAATGGTGATATCCCTAAAGATCCGCTCTTCAGCCTGACGCACAAAGTTAGGGATATTGGTCACAAAGGTACTCTCTGTGTTCTCCGTATAGTCTTTGATCGCTTGCGTCAGTTCTGAATAGTTCATTTGAACTTATTCCTCTTGGTACAGGTTATCGAATATTTTGTTGACATCCATAGTATAGTCTAAATCAGATTTTGAATAGTGTATATGTTGAGATGGCTTGAAGTCTGGGGCACCAGTGCCCGTCTCGAACCATGCAGGGTGAGTAACCCTTACTCGATTGTTAGGCAGCGCCACCACATTCCCAGTCCATTCTCCAGCATCTAGAAGCTGCATAACATGACTTTGCTTATGCTGCGCTGGGTCATCTGCTATCTCGCTCTCAGAGTAATCAACAGTAAACATATACTTAGCAGGATACATGTTACCATCTATCTTTGCCAACCAAGGACATGGAGTCGCTCTATCCAAGACATACACAGCGTGATTGTAGGACGAACAGTCCCAAGGCTGGGCATCATGCACAGCCATGGCAGAAGGCCACTCATTAAGCGGCTCATCGGCTACAAGAGCGGTTATAGGCATTCTCGCCCACATTGCGCCACCGTGTACATTCTCATCTCCTTCTTCATCTGCTTCACATCCCGTAAAGATAACTTGAAAGCTCAAGCATCTATTTGGCATTGTCGTTACCGCTATTGCCATCGCATGTAAGAACTCGCCGTGGTATTGTTCATGGTTGTGAGTATACTCACGGCGAACCCAACACTTGAAGTGCGGTATGTTGCTCTGCAAATACGCCAATTAATTCCCCCCCAAATTAAATCTATCCGTTTTTGCGGAACCTCTGCGGCTTAGCTGCACCACTACCTCTTGCCATTGTGCCGCCAGACATTTTTTTAGTTACACCACCCTTAGCATAACCTTTTTTCTTCATAGCCCCGCCTTTTGCGTAGCCCTTTTTCTTCATAGCGCCACCCATCATCTTCTTGGCAACGCCACCCTTTTTCATTTTACCCACACCATCAGCCGCAAATGCTGGGACACTCTTCCCATTCTTCTTGACCATGGGCATCTTGCCACCTGACTTCATAGCAACGGGCTTTTTCTTCATAGCCCCGCCTTTTTTGTAACCTTTTTTCTTCATCATAAACTTATCTCCTAAGTTATATTGACGTTGGCAATGCCAACACTAGCAGTCATAAACTGTGCGTCATTCCAAACAGGATTAAAACCAAACAAGCCACGACTGGCTTGCAAGGATGTGTCTGGCCTTGGGTTCCTCAAAGACTGAGGATCGTTTATCTTAACTCTGCCAAGAAAGTTTTGTGGCTGGTCTGGGTCAACAACATCACGCCCAACCAGAAATCCAGTCTTAACGCCATTGTTAAACTCAGGCACAAGGTCAGACAAAGGATATCTAAACCCTGTCTTATCGCAAAAACCAAAAGCATATTTGCCTCTTGCGTAGCTCATCCCGCACCCATCATGAATGTGTTAAATGGAACAAACTTAATTGATGCTGTCTCTTCATCTTCACCAGCAGCAAGCTGGAATTGGAACTCATACTCTTGCTTTAAGTTAGCTGCCATCTGAGGACTCTTTTTCATGGCAATATAGTAAGCCATACCAGCTACCAAGCAGGGCACGAACCGTGGGGGTACAGATGTTATTGTAGAACCCACGCCAGATGAAAGGCCATCAATGCCTTTTAATCTAAAATAAGATATCGTGTATGTTGTTGTGCTGTCAGGAACAGGCCACAGAGTTACTTTTGTTTCTGTCGGGAGCCTTTGGACGTAGATTTGGGTCGGCCTACCTTGCGTGTTTTTGTTTGTTTGCTGCGCGTAGGTTGCGACACTGACTCTTTCGAGGGCTGTATCGACTTGGTTTGTGCCCGTTCCAGTACGAATTTGATGTTCGATGATGTCGATTGTGTCCGTAGGAAGGGTATACGTTGCCGTGCCCGCTGTAACAGCGAGCGTACCCGCTTCAATGGTGAAGAGATTAAGACCACGGTTCTGCCACTCCAATGTTAAAAGGTTCAGACTTCTTCGTGCGGTTTTAAGGTCGTATCCAGTACGCATCTCAAGGCCAGCCCTTTCAAAAGCTTCCTCAAAAATCTCTGGCATGTCTGGGGTTACTACAGCCATTATGTCACTACGCTCCTAAACCGTTTGGTTTTCTTTGCAATTTTTTTAGGTTGCTTGGCAACCTGCTTGCCCTTCTTGGTGGCCTCGCGTTTCTTCTTCGTAGTAGCGGCGTACTCCGCAGAGGTCAAAGACTTGATAGCCTTCTCAGGAAGATATCGCTCGCCTGTAGCCTTGCTCCCTTGCGTCGATGGCTTGCCAGACTTTGTTCGCCACTTCTGCTTTGTCCAAGACTTCAAGCTCTTCTGTGACTTCTTGAGCGCCATTAACCTCTATAGCCCCCACCCTTAGCTTTATATTGCTTGGCAAGCATTTGGGCTTTTCTTGCAGACCACTGACCCGGCTTGCCACCTTTGCCGCCAGATTTTATCTTATTGAACAAATTCTTCCGCATAGTTGGCTTTGTATAGTTTCCAGCTTCGTTGACACGGCTTTTGGTTTTACCACCTTTACCCATGCGAATAATTTCAAGATCTTTAGAATCGTCACCTGTAGAAACTCTGTTTCCTACAAGTTGACTGCCCATCTGAGAACGCGAGATAGCCATTACCACTTCACCTTGTCAGCCCAATATGCAGCACTCATCTTGCCCTTTTTGATATTCTTACCATGACGGGCTTTAAAGCTTGCACGTTTCTTTTTCATCTTGTCGCCTTCGCCAGCTTTTGGTTTGCCTGCTGTCTTAGCGCCCTGCTCTCCAAACCTAATTGTCTTAACCTTCTCACCTTCTTTAGCCACAACAACATGTGACTTCTTTGGGTGACTTGGTGTGCGCTTAGGCTTGTTGAATCCAGAAACCCCCGCCCTTGCTAGGCGAGGATCTTTTTTTGATTTAGCCTTTTTCTCAGCCACAATATTACTCCAGTAATAAAGTTATCACTGATCCTGTGCCAGATAATGCAGAAACATACGCACCATTGTCGGCAAGGATTCCATCATTAGGAAGAAATACATCGTTCCATCCCGCTGGAATAGTTAGATCCAACAGAGTGGTTCCTGATGCGGAACCATTCTTAATGGTAAAGGCTGTAGTGTTAGTGGCATACACCAAGATGCCCTGTATGCGACTTCGTGAGGGGCCAACAACCCCTGCACTAAATCCTGATGTTGAGACATTAAATGCCCGTATTTCTTGACCAGCCATCTAGGACTCCTTACGGCTGAACCGCTGTGTTATATGCCTGTGCATACAAAATTGTAATTACAGCAACACCAGCGTTAGTAGCAGCAGATGCAGTAACTGTAAGTTTCAAATCCGCAGTTCCCGTATTGGACCACTCACCCGTACCACCACCTTGTGTGGTGACAGTCTTGAGACCCGCAGTTGTGCCCGTAGCCAATGTGTTTAAGATTGTGGTTGCACCACCCACAGTATCACCAACACTAATGTTGGTTGTTGCGTTGGCCGCTGTAGATAAGTCAACAATACAATCAATAATTTTTGAATTAGCTGGGATAACCATGTTGGTTGCGCCAGCAGCAATAGCACCGTTAGACAGATCCATCGTGTGAGTCTGCATCATTACAACGTAGCCAACATTTGCAATGTCGCCACCCACTGTAGTGCCAGTTGTGTTGCGGATGTTGCCAGCCCGTATAGGACCAGAAAAAGTAGTAGTACCCATGTCGATCTCCTGTCTGGGTTAGTCAGACACACCATGTGCCTGTCAGGGATGTGGAGATATTAACATAGAAACAAAAAAAATAAAGGGGCAACTTTCGCCACCCCTTTACCGATAAAAGTTCTATTGAACTATTATGCTCCGCGAGAACCGTAGATTCCCAATGGATCTGATACACCAAAGCTGTAACGCTCACGCGCTTTGTAGCGCACGTTACCAGTGTCAAAGTCACCATCCATGCCTGTTTGCATAGCGGTACGGACAAAATGCTTCATGCCGTTAGGCACATCAGTTGTGATGAAGAAGGCATCATTGTCTGTCAGATAGTGGTTCACCGCATAACCCTCTGGGATAGACCCGTTTGAGTTAAGTGCGTTGATATCATTATCTGCTGTACCAACACGCAGAGTTGTTTCCAACAAGCGAGTTGCAACAAACATCAATGCTGGTGGAATGATCAGCTTACGAGGGCGAGCAGCAATCAACAAACCACGTTCATCAGTGTACGCGGCAATATCAATAACAGCTTGCTCAAGTGAAGTTTCATTCAAGTCAGCATCAGTTGTAGGGCGGTTAGCGTTAGTGGTGCCCTCAACGGTTGGGTGTGCTGTGCTAAACAAAGTAACGCCATCACCTGAGTTAAAGGTGGTGAAGCCTGTGTTCAACAAAGCAGCAGCCTTTGTTTGCTTTGTGTATGCCATACCGCGAGCAAGAGCCTTGGTATAACGAGCAGAAAGCGAATCATACAGATTGTCTTCCATAGCCTCTTCTGTGATAGAAAAGCCCATTGCGACTGTCTCATGATTGTAACGCGCAGTGAATGATTCCTGTGCGTTGTCATAAGAAATTGAAGCACCTTCTGCTTTCACAGGGGCGGCTCCAAAACCTGATAATTTAACTTCCTCTTCAAAGCTACGCTCTGAAGTTTCAGTTTCATAGATCTCAGCATGTTCGTCTTCGTACTTGCCGTACTCCAAACCAAACAATGCATTCAGACCCGGTAGTAGCTCTTTAAGGAGCTGGGCGCGTGAAATAGCCATGATTTAACCTCCTTATAAGCCTACGTTATTGGTCATCTGGTGAGCGCCCGGATTGAACTTTACAAGTACATCTGGGAACGCATCAGCAGCATCTGACACATGTGAAACAATACGGAACGCCGCTGCGGCAGTCTTAACCGTAGCGTCCAATGCAGATGTAGAGTTACCTGTCGTGGTGTTACCAGTTGAGGTAGACTGTGCTGCTGCAAAGAATGTATTGCTGCCAATGATTGTTTGCGCTCCTGCACCATCAAGCTGAGCTTGGAATAGTACGTTTGGATCGTCAACAACATATGCCTTGATCGCAGTGCTGCTACTATTTGTACCAGATGGATAATACTGCGCCTGAACACGTTGGCCTGAAGAATTTACATACTCACAACCAACAAAAACGCCGATACCACCAACGCCTGTTGTTCCTGAGATGCTGTTAGATGTCAGGTCTGCACCTGAACCAGTTGCGAGTGCGATGTAACCATCGGCCCCAATGATAACAACTTGCCCGTAAAACAGGTTTGTTGCTTCTCCAGCGGGGTCAATGAGATACTGATTAGTCGCACCAGCATACGGCATTCCATCTGCGCGACGCACAGGTTTTAAGCCGTAGGGAGCTGCTGTAGTAGCCATTTTCTCATACTCCTAGAGTTTAAGTTACGACAAGCTCCCCAAAGGGGTTACTTGCCAAATGAAGATCGTGTACTCCGCTCTGGATTTAGAACGGGCATACGAGGGTCTGATTGTTTTAGATACGAGTTATCGACAGCATCCATTTGGCTTTGAGCCGCCTGTAGCTGAGCTTCAACCCTAGCCTCGACCTGTTCAGTAGCAAGTTGACATAACAGTAAACCCCCTACCTCAATACCGTCTTGGAATCTTGAATCTATATCAGACACAATGTGAAGGTCTGGATGATCCTCTTTACGAACTGGCGTCCATCCCTCACGAAATCTGGAAGAGACGTTAGTGTTATCCGTATTTCCCAATGTAGATGTGCGGATCCAGCGGAAGGTAATACCATCGCGTGGCTCTGGGGAAGGTAACATTGTCGGTCTAGTCCATGACGCTTTACGTTTGACCGCATCGCGGGTCTCTGTTGTGCGTGGAGATCTGTTCGTCATTTGGATTGATCCTTCATTAATTGCGCCGCATATTGCTCATTTGAGAGTCCAAGCCGCTTGGCGAGAGAGGCTTGCGTTGAGGTAAGTCGCACTGTGCGTGATTTTTTCGTCGTTCTCGACGGTGCAGCAACCACGGGGCCACCTTGACGTTGGGGTGCTTGTACCTCTACTTGCCCATCGTCAAACTTATCTGGAAAGACCTGTCTCATGGCCTTGTCAATTTCTGTATAATACTGATCTGTATTTGGATCAATCCCTGATTGTACAAGCTTTTGATGCACACCATAGGCATAGCCTGTCATTTCAGGAGTTTCAGGATTCTCAAACCAAGTATTTTTCTTACCCCACTCTAAAGCGCGTGGGTCAACTTGTGGCTTGGCAGGTGCCTGTTGCTGATATTGAGGCTGAGGTTGAGGCGCAGGTCTCTTCTGAGGTTTATAGTTGGCTATCTTGTCAGCCTCTATTCTCAAAGAAGTAACCTTATCATTGGCCTCAAGAATTAAATCAGAATCCCCAGCATCAATAGCTTCTTTATATGCTATCTTTGCTCTGTCTAACTCAGCTTGAACACGACCTTTGGCTTGAGAAACAAGAGTTTCCTCTCCTTGTTCAAGAGTTTTTCTAAGGCGTTCATTCTCAGCCTTGATAGACTCAGCATACTTCAGAGCTTCTTCACGAAGTCTAATAGCTTCCTCTTTGTTCCTACGTTGCTCATTGGCCTCATAGGTCATTTTCTTGAAACGCTTTTGAACGCCCTCAGAATACTTATCTAGCTCATCATCATCGAAGGTTTCAGGAGCAGCATCTTCAGCTTTACGAGGCCTACCACGATCTTCTTCTGGAGTATCGTCTACAATTTCAATCTCAAACTTATCATCAGACACAACATCTTGTGTTTCAGGTGATTCGTTTCCAACATCTTCCATCATTTCAGGTTCTGAAGCTAAATTACTCATGCCCGTGTGTACCCCCTTGGATCTTCAACAACAGCCTCAACAGTGTCATCATTCACTAATCGAAACTCTTTGCCATGTATTTTGAATCTGGTTCCTGAGTAGGATCTAAAGATTACAAAGTCACCCTCTTTACAGTAGGCTCCATTTGGAAATCTTTCCTTATCAGAATATGCATCTGGCCCAGTCTTTATAACAAAACCAATAATAGATGCTGTTTCTTCTGCTTGTCTGAGGCCATCTGGCATATATACGCCGCCCTCAGTCTTCTCATTAACCTCAACGGTGCTAATAAGAACCTTGTAGCCTTTAGGTTCAGGTAACTGAGTCGCTACTTTTTCCTCAGTTATTTTAGTGTCTGCATACATTTTATATACCTTGCAGTGATTAGGTTCACAGAAACCGTGCGCGGATTACCCCACGAAGCCCCCATATGTAGAAATAGTTCAATTGAACTTATTGTTCAATAAATCTTTTTTCTATTTCTTGTAAATCAGACTCTAGTAGCTTTAAAGCTTCATATCTCCCAACAAGTCTGCTGTAGTCATCCATAGTTTGCGCTTGGCCCCCTGCCAAGAACTGTTCTATTTCAACTTTATAGTCGGAGATACTGCGCTTCATAAGCGCAATAACTGTATCATCCATCTCCCTTACCTAGCTCCTTTGCTAATTCTACACCAAGTTTAGCCCCAGCTTGCTGGTCTGCTCGCTGAGAGTTATCAAGATCGGTAGCCAGCTTAACCCCCAGCTTGGCACCTTCTCTTTGATTAGTGGCTTTAATCTTCTCAGCCTCAAGCTGAAGTTTAGCCGTATCTAGCTGCATCTTATGCTGAAGCTCTTGTGTCTTCAGTTGCAGTTCTTGTTGCTGCATTTGAACAATAGGATCTTGCTGTTGCTGTTGTGCTTGTTCTTGAGCAGCTTCAGCTTGATCTTTCTTGAGAAGCTTTTCTGCTGCATCCTTAGCAAGCCTAGAGATTTCAACCTCTACATCTTCAGGAAGATTTTGATCCTCACTTGGCAACTCAACGCCAAGCATTTTCTCCATTTCCCTGCGATACTGGAATGCAACATGCTCTGTAATATGTGCAGACATTGCCTGCTGTATTACCTGAGCAAATGGAGACTGTCCTATCATCTGAGCCAGTTTGGGGTCTTGAGCCGCAGCCATGTGAACTGCTAGATGTGCTTCATGATCCTGATACTTAAACGCTTTAACTGGCTCCTGTTTCAAGATCATCATGTTCTCAGTTACAGGATCGGCAGGTTTGATATCATCAGGAAGTTTGATGAGATCATCAGCATCTTGAATGCCAAGAACCTCAAGCATTTGCCTGTGGAGTTTACCCATGTCATATAGCTGCGGCGCTTGCTGCGCCAATTGCAGTGCAGCTTGATACTGCATGATTCTTTGAGACATCGTAGCAGCATTGGGATCTGAGACTGGTATAACATCTATGCGCTTGTCAAAGTCATCCGTCCTGCTGAAGTCTCCATCAACCTCATAGGCATACTCTTCAGGCATATAGTCATGAACAATCCTAGCAAGAAGTCGTAACTCTTTTTTCATGGCTGCATGAAGGCGAGCCTGTACACCAGACATCACCTTCATTGAACGCTCCATGAGGGCAAGAGTTGTGCCCACGGGTGCCTGTGCGTTAGTGTCTCCTACTTGGATGTCTGCGACTGAGCCAATGCGGCGTCCCTCTTCGACAATATTTCCAAGTAAAGAGTACAATACGCTTGATGGCTCTTTGTAAGGGATAAACGTAATCGAGTCACGGATGGCACCGCCCGGTACGTCCACATCCCTAAATTCACCCGGCATAAGAGGAGTGTCATCCCCCTTAATACGAAGACCGCGAGCTTTAAGACCCGCTGGCAAATTCGACAGTGTGCCAGCATCAACCAACTGACGAAGGATGGATGTAGCCGACTTAGCAAGTCCACCAATAAGGTGTATAAGACCCGTTCCATAGAAACCCAAACCCGGTAGATAGCGGTAGTGAACAAAGTGTAAACGCTTCTTTTTCCTCTGATCATCCTCGTACCAGTTCTTTCTTATGGATAAAATTTCTCTTGATGACTTATCAATGGTCACAACATACGGACGGGCAATTCCATCTGGGTCATCAAACTCATCTGGCATGTTAATCGTTACATGCATTTCAAGTATTGTATGACGGTCATCGTCTTCAATTACCGCACTCTCCCCATCTAACTCATCGTATTTCTCTTGGATATCGGAAAAGTCTGGAGATGGAGCGGGCAGTTCTACATCACGATAGAAGCCAGCAACTTGAAGTTCTCTTATTTCATTTTCACTTTTCTTCATGACATGCGTATATCGCGGGCATGTCATTAGGTCTGTTGCTCCATAAGATACAACAAACTCCTCAGATGGAACAAACACAGCGCAAGGCCTGTCCATTAGCGGATCATAGTAAACTTTTTTAAACGCAGATCCAGCTAGAGGAAGCTTGAAAAGCATTTGCTCTAGCTCATCACGATATTCTGTCATCTCTTCTGTAAGAAGATAGTTCATTTCATTTTGAACACGATCAGCTTGATCAGCTTTTTCTGGGGTCATCTTCCCCATAATTTTTGATTTAACAGGGCCACTGGCAGGAAACAGTTCACCCATTGCTTGTGCTTGGAACCTGACAACGGATTCTGTTAGCACAGGATGGAACACACCAGACGCTCCAGCCCATGGCTGCTGTCTGTCTTCAATCTTCATGCCAAGTAGATCTAGGCCTTTTACATAAGCCCTAGCCCAATCAGACCGTGACTCACGGTCAGACTCAAAATCACTAACAAGCTCAGATGCCATAGATTCAAGTTCTGACTCCTCTATAAACTCAGCTAAATTAGAATCATGATCTGGACCCATTAAGTCTTCAGCAAGACTACCCTCGAAATCAATGACAACTCCACCGTCCTCTGTTTCCATAGAAATGGAGTCTGGATTTACGATCTCAACAGTAAGCTCTTCTTCAGATGGATTTTCTTCAATCTCTACATCAGAAGGAACCATTGGTTTTTCTATAGCCATGAATCACCTTCAGCTTGTGTATGTGGACGTTATCAAAATATTATTGCGCGGTCTAGTGTCGAGGTGGGCAACTTGGGGGAAGCCACCGCACCTCGACTAGGGTACTGGGAGATGCACCCTAATTATCGTTTATCTCAAGCGGTCTGTTGAAACAAATATTATATTCCTATATTGAGAGATCATGGATAACATGCTGATTTGGAACATCGTATTAACTTTTGTGGTTCTACCCATAGGGTGGTGGGCCAATCAAATCGCATCTGAAGTCAAGCGCCTTAATATTCTTTTGAACATGACAAGAGAGAATTATATAAAGAGGGAAGAACACGCGGGGGAACTTGGGAGAGTTGTTGATCACCTCGTTAGGCTTGAAGGCAAGATAGATAAGCTTGCAGAGAAATAGGGGGAGATAGGCATGAGATATGTTCATCTGCGCCCTAACAGCAATATTAGCTAGTCAAAGCCCCACTATCGGGCTGCACCAGACCTGTGAGTATAGGTGCCCTAGAGAAGTTTCTCAGTTTTATTATCAATACCCAGCTAAGGTAAGGGTTCCTTGGAAACACTTCTGTCCACCATACATCGTTGTTGGTAGAGGGAGAAAGACATGATTGATCCATTTACAGCGCTTGCCGCTGTAAAATCCGCCGTATCCGCAGGTAAGGAACTCGTCAACGTCACGAAACAGATCGGTGAATTTTTTGATGGGGTAGATGATTTACGCGCTGCCCATGAGAAAAAGAAAAACAGCTTGTTCTCTGGTTCAGATGAAAACGCGATGGAGACGTTTGTGAATTTACAAAGGGCCAAAGACGCAGAGGAAGAGCTTCGTCAGATCGTCATTGCAACCAGAGGTTTTAGCGCGTGGGGTGAACTGCAAGCCATACGGGTGCAAGCAAGAAAAGACCGCAAGGCGAAGATTGAGGCAGAGAAGAAACGCAAAGCAAAGCTAATTGAGAGGATTGTTATTTATGGCGGGGCTACAATTATTGTTTCTATAATGATAGGCATCACTGTTGTAATAATCCTAGCGAAACAAGGAAGGCTGTAGTGGCTGATGGGTTAAGCGGGATAGGTAACGCACCGTTTAATGTAGGGTCTGATATCCATCAGCAAACGCAAAGTCGTGAGAGAATAGAAGCTCACCTTGCTGAGCAAAGAGTGGAGAAGGAACACAGGGCCAATCACATTCACCTAGAAGCGTTAGCAAAGCAAAGATTTGACTTGGGAGAAACTTATGATCGCTTTGGTCGCAAGACTAACGCAGATCGACCCCAAGGGACTAAGATAAACATAGAGGTTTAGTTCAATAGAACTTTTAATAATACTCCACAGGACGCTGGTACTTAGGCTCATCGTCCCAATCATCTGACTCAGCCTTAACCCAACCGCCCTGCCTGAACCTCAATAGTGCCTGAGTGGTGGAGTCCACATAGTCATCATGCTCTCCTGACGGGAAGGCAGCACACTCCTCGATAACTTCGTGTGCCCACTGGGTGGGTGGGTGCCATATAGATCCACTGGCAAACAGATCAGTCACAGCATTTGCCCTAGCAATTTTATCCTGCCCGCGAGAAGGAGTGAACTCTGTAACTGGGATACCCATTGCCCTCAGTTCAAATATTAGTGGGGCACCAGATGCCTTCTTTTCCACAATCATTTGATCTGGCTCATACTCCATGTACTTATCATAGGCAGCACGTTTTAAATCTGGGAACTCAAGCTTTTCCTTGTAGGCATCCAGCATGATTAGATTGGGCTGACTGCGACCCGTGTCATCAGGGTGGTAGAATACCCCCCATGTGGTGCAAGCACTATAGTCAGATCTCTGTGTCTTGAGGAATGCGGTGTCCCAAGACTGCAATATGATCTCACAGGGGGGTGGGTTGGGTCTATCCCACTCTCTCCACCACTCACGCTTGATGAGCGCCCCTTCCTCAGACGTGGGATTTTGCTGATATTGGGCATTCCACTTTGTAGGTGGAAGTTCTGCCTTCAAAGCATCCAGTTCATCCATTGACCAGAACTCAGGCCAGAGGGGTTTGCCCGAAGGCATTATAGCTGGGAACTCAATGACCTCCCATTCGTCCATACCTTTCTTATTTCCTGTAGATTTCATGATCTGCCCAGTCAGATCTCGCAGAGACCAGCGTGTCATCACGACAATGATGGCTCCACCGGGCTGTAATCGCTGGCGTGGGCCAGATGTGTACCATTCGTACACACGATCATAGACTTCTGGGTTGAATTGTCCCTGTTGAGCGTCCTGTTCTGAGTGAGGATCATCAATAATTAGGAGATCAGCACCTTTACCAGTAACTGCCCCACCAACACCAATGGCGAAGTAGTCACCGCGCTTGTTTGTGTTCCACCTTCCTGCCGCTTTAGAGTCAGATGACAGGGTTATACCGCTGAACACGTTCTGGAAGTCCTCAGATTGGATAAGGTTCCGCACCTTCCTACCAAATCCAACTGCCAACTCAGCAGTGTGGGCGGTTTGGATGACTTTCTTTTCAGGATATTTTCCTAGAAACCACGCTGGCAGTAAGTAAGAGGCGAACTCTGACTTGGTATGACGGGGTGGCATGTTGATAATCAGACGTTTTAACTCACCACTAGCCACACGCTCAAACGCACTCGCCATTTTCTGGTGATGCCGCCCACTAATAAAGCTAGGCCACATGAGATTCACAAAGGAAATGAAGTCTTCCTTAGCTTTCTTCTTGTTCTGCACATCCTCAAGAGCTTCAAGATCCTTGAGAAGGGCAGCTTTCTCATTGGGTGGGAGCTTTGATATCTGAGACAGAACTTGACTTAAATCTCGCAAGCCGTTCCCCCTATATATATCAGGTAAACAGTTATATACCTTTAACTGTTATATACCTTTAACAGATATATAACTTATCTATACCTGATATATAATAGTAGTAAATATATAATATGCTGTTTTATGAAAAAAGTTGGGGTAGTCATGGGGTGGGGTCTCTGTTTCACCAGATTTTGAGATTATTTGTGTGTAATACTATGTATGGTCAGAATAATCGGGCGCGACGATCAGGGGGGGATGGGGGTGGGTGGGGGTAAAACTCCTTTTAATTCTGTGCGTGTGCGAGCAAAAAGTTCAATAGCACTTCTTTTTCACATGCCCAGCCGCTTGAGCCGTGCCTCGATATCCGCCTCGATCTCATCCGCGCTACGCTCAGCCTTGTCAGTGGTTTCCACACGATCAATCCACAGCCCGCAGTTCTTGCCAAGCAATTCCAAGGCCCGCACCCTTGCGCCATCCTGCACATCTTCGTTTAACGCAATCTCTTGTAGCTGTTTCAAAACCAGATCTGTTCGAGAGAGGCCCAACACGCGCTGCTCTGCTTCTTTTTCCACAGCCATCTGCTCTAGCCTAGTTGAAACCTTGGGGTTCTCTGCTGCCAGTCTATAAGCTTCCCTATGCACTGTAGCGTCTGCCATGTTCTCCGCATCATACGCGGCTCTATAGGCCTCTGAGAAGCTGCTGCCACTCATGACCGCCATGCAAAAGGCTTCCTGCTTGTCAGTCAGTTGACTTACTCCAGCGTTAGGAGATCGCTTGCGGGTTTTCTTTGGTTCACTGGCAGCTACAACCGTGAGTTTTGGCTTGCCTTTTGACGTGCTGCTTGTCGGTGTTTTTTTCATCTCATGCCTCTTTTTCTCAATGTTTTCAGTGTGAGGTATTATTCCACCCCACTAGCAGCTTGCACCCCTGCCCCAACGAATCACCCCGCGAATCACCCTTGTTTTGACGTGCTGCGTCTCCATCCAGATCCCCGCTGCAAAAGTTCCATTGCACTTTTTATACCAGCCAAACCCCTACTTTTAAAGGCTTTTAGTGCTAAGGTAACTTTAATCAACATTAGGGGTAGACAAGGGAACCTTTAGCTGTCATAAGGGTAATCGAAGTCGGGGGGGCAACGAGCCCAGCGCTCACAGCCCTCGATGGACAACGCCGCAAGGCCCATGGCAATCGCCCCAGTTTGGCATTCCCGACCGCGAGGTCACTAGGGTTTCGATCAGATGAGACGCTCACTACGAGGCATCAACCCTGATACGCGTGGGCAACTTCAGAGCTTAAACGTAAACGCTGCGAGTGCCGCCACTGGGAAACGGGCTAGTGAGGCGGTTGAATGTAGAGAACACCAGCTTGCAGTAGTAGTGACGCTTTGAACCCCACAATGTGAACTAAACTTTGTAAGCACCGGCTGTGGGCTGGTGCTTGGATGGTTCAGTTTTAACAGGAGAAAAACCATGAACACACCCAGAGATCTGGCGATGGCCTTAGTCGATACCCATACAGCCACTGAGCGGCAAATGCTGCAAGCTTGCTTGGCATACATGTCATGGGATGAAGTGAGCGACATGCTCAAGACTAACGAGTTCTTAGAAATGTTCCCTGATGGATATGCTGAAGAGCATTATCAAGTAAACCCGTCACCATATTGCATGGCAAACAAAACCTCTTGAAAGGAGAAACCACCATGGCTTCAATTACTTCTAAACTGCTAGGCGTGAACAAGCTTGGCATCAGCATGACCGTCACCCTGAAAGGTGATCTAGGTGAGCACTGCATGACAATCAGAGCATCCAACAAGGTGTATGATTGGCATTACTATCTGTCTACACCAGATGGCACATGTTTCGCCCTGCGGTGCGATGAGTTCCTGCACGATGATAGCAGCGGATTAATGGAAAGCTTCGACGTTGAGAACGTCTTCCACGTCACCGCCATGATGCAAAAGGTTATGACCCTTGGAGACAAGACCGTAGCCGCCGCAGCATAAGGTTTTACACTACATGCCCCGTCATCATGCGGGGCATTGAGGGTAAAATCGCCCATAACATTGTCAGCCTAGAAGGAAGATAAAGATGGCAAAATCAGCATTTCAAATTCAAGACGCAACCGTGAACCTGATCGGCAAAGCGGAGCAACAGATCGGTTCTCTGAAGGCCGATAACAAGGCAAACAACGAGGTTGCCAACGGTCACAAGATCGGGGCCTATTGCGAGCTTATCGCTGCGCTTGCCCCTGTCAAGTTGGTCAAGGGCAACCTGCCCCGCGCTGCCTCAAAGCAAGTGCGGGAAGCCCTCGCTGTTGCTGGTCTGAAAGAGGCCACCATCAAGCGTTACATGGAAAACTCAGTGGGTGCGATACGGCATTTTGAGATCAGCGGCATGGCGAATGCCACTGCCACCATGGTTGGTGAGTTCTTTGAGACCCACAATATCGACAGCGAGAACAAGCTGGCGAAGCTGGTCAAAGGTGAGGGCGGCAAGTCCAAAGCCCAGCGGCTGGCTGAACAGGTTGTTGGCAAGTGGTCCACAAAGAAGGACGACAAGGGCAACGCGGTTCAGGGTGACGTGTTCAAGGATGGCCTTGATGACGCAGAGCTTGAGCAGTTCGAGGATATCATGCGGGAGCTTTTGGCTGCGCGTACTGCCTATCGGAACGCTGAGGCTGCGAAGGCCGCTGAAGCTGCTGCGTCTGAAGAGAACACAGACGTGAATGCCGTGATGGCGCAGTTCGCTGCGTAAAGTTCGTTTGAACTTTTTTTGCGTCGCCTGTTGGTGGCGCAAGGATGGTTCAAAAGGGGAATGAGGAATGAAAGAATACACCTATCACATTGATGCTGGGCACGGTTACTTGGAAGTGCCCTTGGCTGATGCCTTACGGCTTGGCCTGACGCTAAAAGACTTCGCGCATTACAGCTTTGCGCGGGTGACTGAATTGTTTGTGCCAACCCTCTATCTTGAAGAGGACTGCCACATGTCAATGTTCTTGGGCGCTATGCAGTCCAAGGGCGAGCAATTCAAATTGATTGAAATTGTCCATGACGGGGATGCGCCCTGTCGGGAATATGGTCGGATCGAGGGGTGATATGACAGAGAGTGAGATTGATTTTAACCGGCAAATGGAAAGGCAAACATCAACCATGATTAGCTATGAAACCGTGACCGCTGCAATGGCGAAGGCTGTTGCTATGGCAGAGAACTTGAACCCTGACGGGTCAATCAACTGGAGCTTTATTGATGCCGATGCCTTCATGGAATTGGCTCCAAACAACTGGGATGTTGACAAGTTTTATTGCTTGTTCGACGAGATTGCAGAGGAGCAATATTCATGAACAGTCGCATTTCACGGCGTGAAAAGCGCCTGATATTTGTAGAGGCCTTCCTGTCTGGGATGGCCTTCACCGCTGCCATGGTTCTCATGGTCATCGTGATGATGGCGCTTTGATGTACTGGGCAGTTTGGGAAGAGTGGGGAACCAACTACCGCAGGTATGCGGAAGCTGAGACCCGCGAAGGGATTGATCAAAAGATCCTGACTAGAAGTGTGTACCCGCCTAAGCGTCACACTATTCAAATTTTTGTAAAGTCTGAGGAGACAACCAATGAAACTATCACAAGCACAAACCATCGTTGAGAGTGCAATCAACTTCAACATGGATCTTTCAGATGGGCGTGATGCTCAATACATCGTGCCGATGCTGATGGGCGGCGCTGGCCTTGGTAAGACAACCATGGTCAAGGGCGCAACTTCCCGTGTCGCAGAACAGCGCGAGGTTCCAATGGAATGCCGCATTGTTTCGCTGGCGCAGTATGACCCGACAGAAATTGCGGGTTGGACAATCCCTTCAGAGGATCGCAGCCACATGGTGCGGATGCGCCCAGACTGGATGCCAACAGATGGCTACGGCGTCATCTTTTTGGATGAGCTACCGCAAGCCATTGTGGCGTGTCAGAACATTGCAGCGCAGATCACAAACGAGCGCCGCGTTGGGCCGCATCACTTGCCTGATGGCTGGGTTGTGGTTGCCGCTGGTAACCGCATGTCAGACCGCGCTGGTACAAATCAGATGCCTTCCCACTTGAAGGATCGCATGATGTTCTTGGAGATAGAAGCGGATCTTGATGACACGCTGGCATACTTCAACTCTGTGGGCGTTGACTTTCGCGTCAACTCTTTCCTGCGCTTTCGCCCTGAGTACCTGCACAAGTTCGACAGGGATGCCAATGCTTGCCCGTCACCGCGTTCATGGGAGCGTGTCAGTTCGATCCTGTCATGGGGTCTTGATCCTGTGTGCCAGCTTGAGGCTATCGCTGGGCAGGTTGGTCGCGCAGCCGCTGCCGATTTCAACGGGTTCTTGAAGATCCATGAGACGTGCCCCGACATTGACGCATTGATTGCAGATCCCATGGGGTCCGATATCGCAGAGGATCCAGCCGTTGCCTACGCAATCACGGCAAACCTTGCGTTTCGCATGACAGACAAGAACGCGCATAACATCATCAAGTATTTGATGCGCTTGCCACAGAAAGAGTTCGCTGTGTTCTGTGTCAAGGATGCGCTGAGCCGCAACAAAGATCTCAAGAAGGTCAAAGCTGTGCGCGATTGGATCATGACAGAAGGTCGTCACATGATCCTGTAAAAGTTCAATAGAACTTTTGTGGGTATGTCGAATCATACCCACCACCAATTTTTGTAACCTTGAACTTTTTGGAGAAGCCCATGAGTGATGCCGTTCTAATGAACGTCTATGAAATTTTCGTTGAGGAGAGACAAATTTTCTCCTTGGAAGTCGAGGCCCTGACAGCCGACGATGCGTTAAAAGAAGTCGAAGAGAGATATCGACAGAATTATTTAAAGTTTAAACGCGATGCCAAAGCTTACGATGGCACCGTAGATTTTTTGTAGAGGAGAGTTCAGATGGATGAACAAACAAAAGTATCGCGCTCTATCACGCGCCTTGTGATATCGCACCCGTTCTTTGGGTCAATGGCCCTGAGCCTCAAGATTGAGGCTGATGAAGAGATCTCAACCATGTGCACTGATGGCAAGTTCATCAAGTGGAACCCTGATTTTGTGGCGAACATGTCAGAAGAGGAGACCACTGGAGTGATGGCGCATGAGGTCATGCATGTTGGCATGAAGCACAACCTACGGCGCGGTGATCGTGACCCAGAGCGTTGGAACATTGCATGTGACTATGTGATCAACCCCATCCTGATTGAGGCTGGGTTCTCGCTTCCCGCTGGTGGCCTGTATGACGAACAGTATGCAGACCTTCCCGCTGAGCGTGTCTATGACATGCTGCCAGAGGACGTGTCGCACCTGTCACAGGCTGGTGGCATGGGCGGGGTGATCGACACCACCAAAGAGGGTGGACAGTCGCTGTCTGAGGCTGAGGTTAAGCAGATGGAAGCCGACATCAACTCCAAGGTCATGATGGCTGCGAATGGTGCCAAGTCTGTTGGCAAGCTGCCAGCGTCCATTGAGGCCTTGGTGCAGCGCATGAAGCGCAACCAGATTGACTGGGAAGAGAAGGTGCAGCGTTTCATGGGTGGTGATCAGCCTGATGACTACTCAATGCGCCGCCCTAATCGTCAGATGTTCGATCAGGTTGGGGTGCTTGGCCCTAGCATTGTGGGCACTGGTTGCGGTGACATCCTTGTGTGGATGGACAGTAGCGGATCTGTGTCTGATCGTGAAGGTGAGTTCTTCTTGGGTGGGCTGAATGCAATCAGCCGTGACGTGAAGCCCAAGTCAATCACGGTGATCACATGTGATGCTGAGATCCAGAGCGTCAAGCGTTACGAAGAGGGCGAAGAGATCACCCTGTTCAGCAACAAAGGTCGGGGCGGTACATGTGTGCAGCCTGTGTTCAACTACATCGAGCAGCACAATCTCAATGTGGATAACATGATCTGCTTCACCGACATGGGGATCTTTGACTACCCAGATCGCGCACCAGACTACCCAATCTTGTGGGTGTCTTCATATTCTCGCGGCAAACCTGCACCGTTTGGCGAGACAGTTTACCTAAATACGGGAGATTAAAATGACTAACGAAATTAAATTTCTAATGGAGATGTTTGAGATGCATGTCTCTTACATCATGGATGCAAACCAAGACCTCACATATGATGAGGCACATGCTATCGCATGGGAGCATGGCAAAGATGGGCTGCTGCGATATCTTGATGCAGATATCAACACCAAATCTGAGCTAACCTCAATGATAAGGCATCGAAGAGACAACGATCCTGCTGGAGAGGGGAGATACAATCATGCTAGCTGAACTTTGCTTGGCACTGGCAGTGTACCATGAGGCCAGAGGCGAACCGCTGATAGGTCAGAAGGCTGTCGCTGAAGTGGTGATGAACCGTGTTGCATCAGATAGGTTCCCAGACACGATATGCGGGGTTGTGATGCAGCCTAAACAGTTTTCGTTTGTCAGCACCAATGGATGGGCTGGCATACCCACAGACCCAGATGTGTGGGCTGATGCCGTGAACATATCGCAAGACGCGATAGGCAATCACCTTGATGGTCAATCATATTTTGCCAACAAGGCAATGCTGTATTATCATTCTACTGAGGTCAGCTTAGTGTGGACTAAAAGTTTATTTGAACTTTTTACCTTGGGGAACCACACATTTTACTCTGACCCTCTGACAAAAACCAACAAGCCAAGGGAGAGACCTGTTGGAGATACAGCTAGAGAGGATGATGGAGTTGGCAAAGGATGAAGATCGTTTGCGTAAACTGCGTGATGAACCAAACGCATGGCAAACAAGAAAGTTCTTGGGAACCACAGTGCATACGCCTGAGCATAAGATTGTGAACGTGATGAGGCGCAGAACCTGTTGGACCACCCAAGAAATAAAAGACAGGGCCAAGCTGAAACTTGGAACAACCCTGCAAATTCTAAAGAAACTTGAGAAGCATGGCATTGTAAAATCAAACAGGCCAACAGAAGCAAGAGCAGTTATATGGGAGCTTAGTGATGAGCATAAAAAATCCAGAAGAACTTAGCCCGTTTCAAGAGGCTCAGTTAAAATTCTTTAGGCGTCAGGTTGATAATCTAATTGATGAACAGCTTGGTCGTGATCCACGTCCCAACCTAGATAGAGAAATTTTCTCTGCGAGAGAAGAGCTTGATCAATATGTCAAAGGTTTGAGGGAGATAGGGAAGTTAATATAAAAGTTCAAATGAACTAAAGGAGTGAGTGATGAATGAATATGATCCTTGGTTAGCGTACCAGAGAATACGCAAGAACAATACTGCCATCATCGACTATGTGTGCAGTCAGTATGGCATCACGGGCAAAGCAAAGCAGCTTATGACCCTGAAAACATACGGTGCCCTGCAAAAGGGCTTTGATAGCAACCCAGAACAATGGGATCCTATACTTGAAAAGTATGGGCAAGGCGCAATAACAGATGCCAACAGTTATCTGTCAGGCCTCAGAAGTAAAATACGAACTGCAAGATCTGCTTGGAAGTCATACAAGTTCACAAACAAACTGCATGATGAGAAGGAAAGGAGTGTACAGTATGCAGATCAAATCCTCAACAGAACATACCCGTCTCAGTCGTTTGATGTTTATGGCGTAGAACGTCAGGCAGATGATCCATCTTGGAAGTGTCGATCAACCTTTCGTTCAAGGTTCTCTTCTCATGAGGTTCGTGTTCCCTTGTCATGGAACTCAACCGTATATCAAAAGAACATTGAGGTTGTACACTCAGGCAAAGGCCCTCGCTTTATACTGCAAGCCAAGGAGCGCATGATTGAACGCCTTAATGAAGACAATATATCCGCTTACAAATGCAAGGCTCTGTATGTTTACAATGGTCGCCTAGAAGGTGAGGATCTATGGGTCTTGAAGGGCAGTGGATACAATGAAAATGTTATCGCTTGTGGCGAGGACTTCCTGATGACTGAAAGGTTGCTTCAGCGGCGCGTTAGAAAAGCCGTGATGGCTGCAATGGAACTGGAGACATAAATGAAGATGCCACATGAGGTAGAGCAAGAGATTGATGCGATAAGAGATTGGATCGAGGTCAACAACGGCGTCCTTCCAAACTCTATGACGTTCAATCAAATGGTCGTATTAATTGACGCCCTAATAGATATCTATGAAATGAACGATGCTAGAAAAAATATCTGTGATTGTGTTCACAAGATGGCTATACTCTATTCCATACTTGATAATGAGCAATCAGTTCATTAGCATTCTTCCTTGTCGGGCGCATTTAAACAGTAAAAGATCCTGCCTTACTGCCTCGCGCCCCAACTGCCCCTGACTGGGTTAGGCTTCGCACTGCAATAGTCAGGGGGTTTTTATAAAAAAAGGGTGGCCCACCTTAGTAGAGCCACCCTTTAATTTGTAGAGTGAGGAGAGGCCCCATGAAAAGCCTCAAGTCCTAGCTATCATTCAAATCTTTATCAGTCAAACTATTAAATAGCTTCTCAGCTAATTGATTTATTACAACAAGTGTTTCCCTGCGGTTGAGTTCAACGCTGCAAGGCTTACCGTTTTTCCATATGTAAAGCACTGGACCTTTGCTGCCATCCCTAACAGTCACCACTGGTTTAGTAAGGTAGTTCAATGTCCAACTCCTCAATGTCTATCTCTTCAAAGTTATCCTGATCTATCTTAACGGGATTTAAAAATGGGTCAGCATTTTTTTGTTGATAGCTGGATGTGATGGTGTTGAAGTCAAGCTCAGTAAAACCCTGCTTACCAACCCAAGAGAACCGACACTTCCAGATGTGTATCTCTGATGACACTGAGTTCACTGGGTCTGGTCTATGCACAGACATTCCGACATCTGCCTTTGCGAACCATGCGGCAGATCCAGATATATCGTAACCCTTTGGCACTGGCACTTTACCATCTTGACCCCTCAGCATCTTGGCTGGGTGAGCGACAAACCAGATGTGAATGTCATGAGCCTGAGCAAATACCCTGATCCTTGTAAGGATCTCTGATATCCATTCAGTTTCATTCTTATCGCTTGGTCTTTGGATGTAATTGTAAGGGTCAATCACCGCACCTCGAATGCCATGGCGAAGGACAGCAATCTTTAATCTTTCAATGATGCTATCTATTGAGGACAGTGACCCGTCAGCTTGGTACAAAAAAGAAAAGTGCGATTGAACAAATTTCTTTCCTGCTTCTAGCTCACGTCTAGTCAACCTTTGAACATTACCATCAAAGAATGGTTTGCCCAGCCACTTACTTATGAGCTTGGCAATGTGCAGCCTTGGCTCATTCTCAAAGGAACAGATGCCAAACTTCCAACTGGTTTTCTCAGCCATGTTGACCATGATCTGATCAACAAACTCAGACTTTCCTGACGATGGGTGACCAGTGACAATAGTGATCTGCCCACCAACAACAGTGTAATAATTATCTACGTTGTCATAGCCAGTGCTTTCGCCCTTTCCCATTCCCTTTTCGTAGATCTCATCAACCTGATCATAGAAATGAGAGGCATCATACAAACCAGCGACAGGCCAAGGCTTGCAGCCTGTAACAATCTTATCAATCCCGTCCCTGCCATACTTGATTAGTACGTCATTGGCATCCTTACAATCCTCTGGGAACTCCACCTTCCAGCACACGTCTTTGCCTATGCGCCTTGCGATTTCCTCTGCCATTGCCTGACCAGCTTCATCACTGTCAGTGGCGATCACGATCCTATCAGCATTGTCTATCTGCTTCTTGGCATCCCACAGGAACTTGAATTTGTTATCGTCAGATGGGTCAATCTTTTTATCAACCACCTTCATCACGGCCCCGTTGGGCACAGAGACTACGCTGTCATAGCCCGTCTCCATAAAGGCCAGTGCATCCATCTCCCCCTCACAAATGATGATCCAATCATTCAGTTCTACATTCTCCAGATTGAAGAAGGATTGGGGTGATCCGTTGCACGAAAATCCCTTGTCACTTATTGACCTGATCTTTGATGCATAGACGTGACCATTGTTTTTGTATGGGAATGTGATGCATTCCGTCTCAGAGCCGATAGACTGGATCCAATGGTTGACTGATTTCAATCCAGCCTTGGTTGCCGTTTCCTCTGATATGCCTCTACTCTTTAACCAAGAAACTGCCCCATCAGACAGGCTTGTTTCATTGATTTGTTTAGCGACAATCATAGGTCTTACGTTCTCCCTGACCTGATCTTTTAAAAATACATAACCTTCTGAGTTGCAGTGCCAACATTGGTACACTGCCATCTCTGTTTCAACCTTTAACGAAAGGGTTTTATTTTTTTTCTTGCGGCTTTGGCTACAAGTTGGACATGCTATTTTGTGTTGACCTGTTCCCAACTTGAAAGCCTCGCCACGAACTTGAAGTTCGATTGACATGGCTGGTTCCTCTTCTCTACCCCGCCAAGGTAGATTATAATTACTGCCCCAGTCAACCAGAAACTTTCAAAGAAATCAAAGGCCTATATCTAGTAGGTATATACCTGTTAAGTTCTATATCTATTAAAGGTATATAATTGTTAAAGGTATATATCAGGTATTATATATATATATATATTATATATCTGGCAGATTTTTTATGTCACATGAGGAAACCCTGATTAAAGTTCGAGGGTTCTCACGATCCAAGCCCCAGTAAATAAACTTTTGTTTTACCTGCCTGTCGTTTGCATAGATTTTGTCTTGCATACAATCCAGAATAAGGCTTTCATCTAAGTCTGGTCTGCGTGTTGCGTAGTAGATTATCATCTCTACCTTCACGTCATCTTTGGTTGGGCAGTCAAGTATTGGGCACTGCTTTGCGAAGGTGTCAACATATCCTCTGGCCTTGGCAGATTTTATAAACGCTGGCCTACCCCTGATGACAACAGCTTTGCGGCTGTTAGCCTTGGAAGCTGGCTCCCCAAGGATTGAAAAACTTATATCGAAACTTCCCATGTATTCCCCCAAAAAGAACTATTGCCATCTAAGATGGACTATGGTATTCAACCTAACAGTAGGAGTGAGAAATGAAAATAACAAATAATTACGGGCTTCCTGACCCGTTCATGAACTTTGTCAGGAACGATAAGTACACAAGAGGCAAGGCTGATATCAGTGTGACTACGCTGATCGACAGCCCTCGCATCAGGTTACTTGTTGATGATCACAAGGATAAACTGGAGTCAGATCTTGTTGATATGATCTGGCCTATCTTTGGAACGGCAGTGCATTCTGTTTTAGAAAGTTCAATAGAACAAAAAAATACCATAGTGGAAGAGCGTCTATACGCATCCTGTAATGACTGGACTTTATCAGGTGCGCTTGATCATCAAGAGATCCTTGAGGATGGACGAATTAGGGTAACTGATTACAAGGTTACATCCGTCTGGTCTGTAATCCATGGTAAAAAAGAATGGGAGTATCAACAGAATTGCTACGCTTGGTTACTCAGGCAGAATGGCAAAGATGTTGAGAGCATTAGGATCTGTGCAATCTTGAGGGATTGGCAGAAGCGTAAGGCTGCAACCGATAGTGATTACCCCAGCGCACCTGTGGTCATCATTGATCTTCCATTGTGGACACGCGATGAGTGTCAGAAATATGTAGAGGAAAGAATGTCTCTGCATCAAGAGGCGCAAATCAATTATGATATCCACGATGAACTGCCTTTGTGTTCAGAGGCAGAGAAATGGGAGCGCCCAACAACCTACGCTGTAATGGCGAAGGGGAAGAAGAGAGCCATCAGGGTTTTGGATACTCAGTTTGAGGCTGATGCCTACCTTGAAGGATTTAAATCAACCAGTGCGTTGAACCCAAAAGATTTAACCATCGAAACCAGAAAGGGTGAGAGGGTTAGGTGTAGTGGCTACTGTTCAGTGTCACATTTATGCGATCAGTATTTGAAGGAGAGTGAGGAAAATGACTACAGCAATTAAGAGATATTTATCTGAGCATAATATAAGGCAGACAGACATGGCGAAGCAGCTTGGTATTAACCCTGCAACCATGTCTAAGATAGTCAGGGGTGAGAGAATGCCTCGCATAGATGTGGTGGAGCGCATTGAGATTGCCACCTTTGGAGATGTAGGGCCACGTCACTTCTACAAAAATCCAGATGTTTGGAGTGAGGTGTCAAATCTAGAAGATGCTAAGTGGGCAAATAGAAGAAAAAATGCAGAGTTAGAGGATGCCAGCTTTGAAGAAGATTTAAATGATGATTTAATTCCGTTTCAAGAGTTGTCCTCTTGGGGTAAACTGAAACGGTTGTTTGGGGGTTAGCAATGGCTAAGAAAACTGTATGGGAAACACTCAGAAGTATTGATGTATCTGAGTATACCAAAAAGAAAAACGGCATGACCTATCTATCATGGGCACATGCTTGGGGTGCATTGAAAGATGTCTATCCAGATGCCACGTTTGAAAAGCATGTAGAGGAAGGCAACATTCCTTACATGATTGACCTACATGGGTTTGCCTATGTGCGTGTTACTGTAACTGCCAGTGGAGAAAGTGCTACTGAACTTTTCCCTGTGCTGGATTACAAGAACTCGCCAATTAAAAACCCTAATGCTTTTCAGATCAACACTGCCCATCAACGTGCTATGACGAAGGCCATGGGCTATCTGGGTCTAGGTCATTACATCTATGCGGGTGAAGACTTGCCGCCAGATGATGGTGCAGAGCCTCAGAAGCAAGCCTCTGCGGTCAAAGTTGACCGTGAATTTCAAGAGGATAAAGGGAAAAAGCCAAAGGCTAAGCCCACTTCACCGCCGCCCTCAGCAACTGAGGCGTCATCAGGTGACGTGAAGAAGAATGCGTCTGAGGAAAACTGGGATAAGACCAAGGATCTAATCGCTGAAGTGGTTAAAGCTTCATCGGATATAGATTGGCTGAATGGTGTGTATCGAAAGAACCTTGGTCCAATTAATCAACTCAAGGATAACAGTCCAAAGTTGTATGAAGAGTTAATGAATGACTTTTCAAAACGTAAATCTGAACTCAATTCAAAAGGAGATCAATCATGAGTCAGTATCCACCACGCGGAGCGTTGTTCCAAAATCAAAACAAGCAGAAGGAAACTCAGCCAGATTACACTGGTAATCTTGAGATACCAAACGATGTTGCTCAGGATATCATTGCTCAAATCAATGAGGGAATAGAGGCTCCAAAGATTGACCTAGCTGGCTGGAAGAAGGTTGGCAAAAGTGGTTTGGCTTTCGTGTCTTTGCGTGGGAACTTAGAGCGTAACCGCAGGGATGGAGCTTCATCCTTCCAAGCGCCAAGCAATAATGTTTCCAATGATGCCAATGATGAAATCCCGTTCTAGTGCTATGGCTAAGAATGATTTCCTCAAAAACTTTAAGGTCGGTGAAGATCTTTTAGACGCCCATGAGGCGGCAGCACTCCTGTCAATTCATGTAAAGACTTTCTACAAATGGACAAGTGAGAAAAAAGATTTCCCCAAAGCCATTGAGTTTAGTCCACGCATGAAACGCTGGAAGAAATCTGAGATCACAACTTGGGTTGAGAGCTTAGGTGTATGAGTACAGGCGGTGAAATAGTACCGTATGAAACTCAGGCTGACTTCAGCAATGAAGAGCGTGTGGCTAAAATCCTTGCTGACAAATGGCGTTGTGAAATGCAGAGGAATAAACCTCTCTCTGCGTTTGACTACATCGCTCACAGAGGCGGTAAACCAACCGCCTTTGTGGAACTTAGAAGGCGATCAATTAGCTTTCATAAGTACCCTACAGTCATAGTATCTATAACCAAATTCACATCAGCTAAAACACACACTGATGTCACGGGATTGCCCTGTCTATTTGTGTGTGAGTGGACTGATGAGATTGGTTATATAAACCTAGACTGTAAAAAAGATTTTGTTCTATCCGGTGAGGGGTGGAACAGAAGAAATCCTTCACATGAAGTGGAGGTGATTGGTCACATCAAGACCAGTGATTTTATACTTTTGTAGAGTAGGAAATAAAATGGACTATAGAAAAGCACCATCAAGACCAAATGTAAGTCATGAGCTTACGTTGATAACTCCACCAATCGCTAGAGAATTGTTGAAGCTTAACACAAGAAATAGAAATATCAGCATGGAAAACGTAAGGCAGTATTCCACTGACATGGCTAACGATGATTTTGACTACAACGGTCATACGGTTTGTGTTTCAAAGACAAATGTACTTCTTGATGGTCAACAAAGATTAACTGCCTGTGTCAAAAGTAATACTCCGTTCTGGACTATAAAAGTATCCAACATGGATGACGACAGAATGGTTACCATTGATAGTGGTAGAAAAAGAACATACTCTGACAGGTTGAAAATCAGAGGTTATGCTGAGAGTACGGCTTTAGCTGGAGTGATTTCTCATATTGCACTGATAGCTAGGAAGGATCCAAAGCACCACGGGTTCACACCTTCTGAATTAGATAAGGTTCTTGAGCTACATCCAGATGCTGAAGAAAGTGCAGTGCTGTCAAAGGGATCATACTTGAGGTGTGATACAGTGATAGGTGCTATACATTACATAGCCCATCAAACTGGATACGGCTCACAGGGTGATGACTTTGTGAGAACGTGGAGAGATGGTCAAATGAATTATGATGATGACGCAGTTGTCTTTATAAGAGAAAGGTTGAACTCTGATGCCACTAAGGTGAACAAGATGACAACCAATACAAAGATGCGGTTGATCATGTTGGCTTGGAATAAATTCAAAGACATGACTCCACTAAAGGCAGTAAAGCTTAAAGGATCTCAATACCAAATGGATGGATGGACCCCTGATATTTGCGGGATATCTGCGCCAGAAAGAGATGAGAAATAGTTCTATTGAACTTATTATTAAAGTAGCCTATGGTGCCTTAACGCGAGGGGTTTGGTCACTTCAAAGTTGCTAGATATGAAACCCTCTCAGAGAGATCTGAGGGGGTTTTTATATTCCTTGAGCAATCAGTATTCCCTGACGGGTTATTAGTTTTCTTTGCTCAACCAGTTGCTTGACGATGCGATCCTTTTCATCTTGCGGCAAACGTGAATCATTCACTGCCGTAATCTGCTGAGAGATCTTCCGTCTTGCTGATTCGATCTTCCTG
>WLWF01000314.1_pt1 | contig 47565 bp, 52 predicted proteins | sample 6718331 | NCBI WGS metagenome assembly WLWF01 (sample SAMN12718692, study PRJNA515312) | sponge metagenome | isolation source: marine sponge | host: Mycale hentscheli | place: New Zealand: South Island, Marlborough, Capsize Point | collected 2003-05-01 | reverse complement strand
GCTGTAACAGGGTCTACCATTTTTACTGGGTACATTTCACCATAACCAGTAGCTCTTAACCAAATCATAATAGCGTTTCTATCACCTACTAACATTTGACTTACTGGTATCTCAGTACTTTTAATTTTTTTCTGTAATAAAACATCTATAACCTTACCACTTCTAATTAAGTTTGGTGAAGTTAAAATATTTTCATCTGAAGCCGTAAGGAATTCTACCTTAACAGTTTCTGGTCTACCAGGATATAAAAGTCCTTTAGACGGTAATTCCAAAACATCGAAAGGAGTTTCAAAACTAAATTCTTCAGTAGTAGCTGAACCAGCTGCTTTATTTTCTGTATTTGCGTTTGACATTATAAAACTTTTTTTTTAAATTTATATATTATTGTATATTAATAATATCTACAATAGTAAGAATGTAAACATTATTAACTCCGCTTATAAATACAATATTTTCACTTTTTTCAATAATTTCTTTGCCAATTATAAAAAGTTACTTATATTTGTATTATAAAAATTATTCAAATGAAAGAAAATAAATTAAAAAGATTAAAAGAAGTACTATCAATCCCCACCCACTCAAGGGAAGAAGATTTGATGGTTTCATATTTAGAAGAAGTTTTAACTGAAAAAGGTTTTGATTTTTTCAAAGATAAACATAATAATATATATGTTACCAAAGGTAATACTGACTATTACCCTTGTTTTGTATCACACACCGATACAGTCCATTATATAAATCACAATCTTAAGGTTGTTGAGTTGGAAGAAAACGGACAAAAGATTCTAACTGGTATTGATAGTGAGACGATGAAACCTTCGGGTATTGGTGGTGATGATAAATGTGGTGTTTATCTTTGTTTGGAGATGTTAGACAAATTAGATAACGTTAAGGCAGCCTTTTTCGTTTCAGAAGAGATTGGTTGTTTAGGTTCAAAACAAGCAGACACAGAGTTTTTCCAAAACGTTGGTTACGCTATTCAATATGACTCACCAAAAGGTAACTCTATGAGTATGACTCTCATGGGTAAAAATTTATTTAACAAAACCAGTGATTTTGGTGATAAAGTGAGTCCACTGATATTAGAACATGGTATCACGGATTGGGCAAGACATCCATTCACTGATATATGGCCTTTAATGGAGAAATTTAACTTTTCTTGTTTAAATTTAGCGGCTGGTTATTATAATTACCACACATCTACTGAGTATGTAATAGTTGACGATGTTGAAAACGCTTTTGAATTAGGTATTAAGTTACACGAAATATTGGGTGAAAACTTTTATACAAGAAAAGAAGAAGAAAAACCAATCCAAAGGATATTTGGTAGTTTATCACAAAGAAGTGATGTGATAGTTGAAAAAAATGACTATCAAAATTATGTAGACAATGAAGATGATGATTTATATTATAATGATTCCGACATTGTATCAAATACTACTGATTATGAGTATGATGAAGATGATGAAAAAAACATATTCTATTAATTTTGATTAATCAGTAAACAAAAAAGGGGAACATTTAGTTCCCCTTTTTTTATGTAAAATATGTTATCAGTATTAGAATACAGAAATAGCTCTGTCAAATCTAAGTGTTGCTGATATATCAGCGATATCTGATGAAGAGTAATCCAAATCACCAAAATTAGCTGAAGTAACCATACACCCTTGTAAAATCCATTTTTCAATAACAACACCTGTTGGGTCTAACATCTCTAATTCAACATCTTTTTTGTAACCAGCTGCATAACCTTGTCTACCTGTTACTGATTCCGAGTGTAAACGAATCCACTCCATAAGTGCTTGAGTAGCTGAAGGACCAATTGGGTCTCTAAATGAGACATCAATTGTTTCCCAAGTAAATCTACCAATTACGAAAGTAGATGTGTTAAGAAATTGTATCTCTGTTTCTTCTGCTGTATATGTTGGTCTTGCTCCTGTTGAAACAAACCATTCTTGAATACCAAGTGGTGTTGGGAATCTAAATATAAACCTGTTCTTTTTCTTTGGTTCGTAAGGAACAGGCATCCTCATTAATAAATCTGCCATTGTTTAATGTTTTTTATTTTTTTATTATCTTTAATTATAAATATGCGACAATTTTATTTTATTTCATTAATTGTCTTATTCTAGTTATTTCTTCTTTAATTGTTCCGATATTATCACTCATCATAAATTTGTAATCATCAGATTTAACTCTTTTATATTTTTTATTAGAACCAGTTTTACAACCATGTTTTTTACATGCGTTAAATACAGCCTTTTTATTGTAATCTAAGTTCTTACCACTACCTCCAAAATACATACTACTTAACATCGCCATAAATTGTGGTAAGTTTTTCATGAATAATTTCTCATTAAAACCAGCTTCCCCAGCTACCTTACCCAAACCTATTTCTAATATTAAATCGTATCTAATATCTGTTGAGTTATTTATACTACCAGATGTCCCCATAGCTTTACCCTTTGGGCCAGGTTTTACAGACTTAGCTTCTTTTCTTTCACCTATTTCAAATTCTGGAAAAGCTTTCCTCATTTTATTTATAAAAGAACCAACCCCCTTTCTAGTATTTCTAACCCATCTAATTAAAGCTAAATTATCAGATTCTTTTACTACAGTATTAACCCATTTATCTTCATCGATATTATCTTTTAAAGAATTATTTTTCTTTAAATGTTTATAAAAACCCTTTAAATATCTTTCTGACTTTGGTTTACCTTGACCCAACGCTGCGTCTAAGAAACCACTAGGTATAACTGTCCCTTTCTTTAAACCTAATTTAGACCAAAAATCCTCACCTTGTGGTAAAAAATTACTAGATAAATAAGCTAACTGCATGTTCCTATTACCTTGTAAGAATTCTGATGGTACATCAGGTGGAGTAGTAACTACTGGTTCTTCCCCTCCTTCACATTCTTCACAATTTCCATCCGCATCTCTTTCGGGTATTGTTCCATCAGGACATTTTTTACACCCATCTATAACATCTATATTATCTTCAGTTGGTTTAATATCTTGTAAAGATTGTAATAAATCATCTAACGTTTTAGCTCTAGATTGTCTTTGACCTTTTTCTCTTAATATCTTAACAGTGGCTCCAGCTAAAACTAAAGCCAAACCTATAGGACCTAAAATTTTACCCAACCCTTTAGCTGTATAATAGGCGGCACCTGTTTTAACAGCTGTTTTAGTGACATATTTAGTTATTAAAACTGGTACGTTTTTAATTAAAATACTACTCATAGTAGTTCCCGCTTTAGTACCATAAAGTGTTGTGTTTAAACCTGAATTTGGGTCAGCTAATTTACCAGTACCAGAAGCACCAGCTTTAAACATATCACCCATATCATCATATTGTCCTGGGTTATTAACCAAATCATGTAAACCTTTAGCTGCGTCATCAGGTCTCATCATAACACCACCTTCTTGACATAAAAGGTTAACACCCTTATGTGCATCACCACCACCAATCTCTTTAAGTGAAGCAATAAATTCTTCAGGTGATGAATTAGCATCTAATGGACTATCGGTTACTCTACCTAATAACTTGTAAACCCCTTCACCTTTTTTAATATCTGTTAACATTTCAGTTTTACTCTGAACAACAGTTCTAACTTGTTCTGTATCGGTATAGGTAATTTCTTCAGTAAACAAACTCTTAAACCACTCCGTGTTAGCTAACCAAGAATAAGCACCCATAGCACCACCTACCATATTAAGTAAAATAGGTAATCTATTACTAGCTAAACCTTTTTTACCCATTCTGTCTGATTCAAACTCACCACTACCAGAAGTTTTATCCATTTTAGCTGATTGTCCTCTACTTTTTCTAGCAGGTTTATCCGAACCTTTCTTAGCACCAAAAGCCTTATCCATTACTTTATCCTTAGCTTTCGTAATACCTTTACCAACTTTACCTATAGCACTACCAACTTTACCTAAGAAACCTTTTTCACTTAATAAGTAAACTTCTTCTTCAGTTAGTACATCATATTTTAAAATCTCTTGTTCCTCTTCTGTTAATACGTTATCCCCATTATCTTCTGATTCCATTGTTGTATACACCCCAGCTAAATCAACATCTAAGAATTTTTTAACGTATTCTCTCATATCAGCTATAATTTCGTTAGCTGCGTCAACTGGCAAATAACCTTCTTGACCTTCTTTCTTTTTAGTTGCCTCTACAATAGAATCATATAAAGCACCAATGGTTATGATACCCCTTAAGAATGTCATTCTTTTTTTATCGTTTGGGAATTCTGGTGCCGCTTTGTTGACCTCAGTATCTAAACCACGTAATAATTTATTAGTTTCTTTATTTAATATATCACGTATTTTTCTTTCAGCAGCTTTTGTAACTTTATTTTTACCTATTATTTTACCACCGGCTTTATACCTACCTAATTTTGATAACCCATACTTGATAGTTTCCCAAGCTCCTTCATCTAACCTATCCTTATCTTCAATTGTCTCTAAAGATTCATATAATTTAGTTAAAGCATTATCATATTTATTTTCTTCCATAAATCTCTTTTTTTATAAATATGTTAATAAAACAAAAACAACGTCCATATTATTTGACTTATTAAGAATAAAAAGATATAATTAGTTCAAATAAAAAAACATAAAATGACAGAATTCAACAAATATTCAAAAAAACATTTAGGTATAAATTCTAACATCATTACAAGTTACCAAAACCTACAATCAATAACACCAACGATAGAGAGTTCGGTAACACCCACAATTATTGAGGAAAGACAGTTAAACGTGGCGGCGATGTCTGTATTTGATAGGTTAATGATGGATAGAATTATATGGTGTGCTGGTCCAGTAGACGATAGAATGGCTATAACAGTTCAAGCACAACTTTTATTCTTATCACAACAAGAACCAAAAAAGACTATTACAATGCATATTGATAGTCCTGGTGGTAGTGTAAAAGCTGGTCTATCAATGATAGATGTTATGAATTACATTCCGACCCCCATCCAAACCATAAACACAGGTATGGCAGCATCTATGGGTTCTTTATTATTAGGGGCAGGAGCCAAAGGTATGAGAAGTTCATTAAAACATTCAAGAACAATGTTACACCAATCAAGTGGTGGAGCTGGTGGTAATATTCAAGATGCACGTATTCAGTTTGATGAGTGGGAAAAAGTTAATAAGACTTTGTTTGAGTTGTTAGGTTCGTACTGTGGTAAAACAGCTAAAAAGGTTGAAAAAGATGCGGCTAGAGATTTATGGTTGAGTTCACAAGAAGCTTTAGATTATGGTATTATAGATGAAGTAATTGGTAATTAATATTTAAAGGACCGAAAGGTCCTTTTTTTATGCGTTATTAACTTTAACAACATGTTCTACACCATTCTTATCGAAGTAAGTAACTTTCCAATCTTCTATCGTAGCTAATTCTCCTGTATAATCATCAAAATCAAAGATACCATAATCACGTAAGTCATCTTCTAACCATTCAGTAGCTAATTCAACAAGGTGGTCCCTTGAGTTACCTTCATCAGTATTTCTTTCCCAATCATCCAACCACGGTTCTCCAATCCATGTTGCACCATCAACAAACATTTCAGCTAATTCAGAAGTATTTATCCTTCCGTTATCATTAATCAAATTTAACATTCTAATTAACCTTCTTAAATTATTTAGTGATTTAGTATTATTATTAAAATGTGCCCAATCTGAAGACCACCTAGCAGAATCTTGACCATATCCTAAATTAAAGTGTAATCTAAAAGAGTCTTTTGGGTTTCTATTACTAATTGGACCTAGAATCTCTAAAAAACTAGGTGTATCCTTAATCCAATCAAGTTCACCCTCTTTTAATATTTTTAATATTATATTTTTCATTATCTTCTTTTCCATTTAAGTGGTATACATTGTAATCTATATCTATGTACCTTACCTTGAGTCCATTTCCTATAATTAGGACCTAAATAATATTTTAATTCACCACGTCTTCCTTTTTTAGTTTTAACAATACCAGCATCTCTTAAACTAGGTGTTAATGCACTATTTAAACCTGGGAAATAATCTTTTTGGTAAACATCCCAATAAAACTGTTTAGATGTCGAACCTGGATTTTCTTTAATATATTCTATAAAATTAGAACTTATTGTACCCTCTTTTAGTGGGTATTTAAATACATATGTAGAAGAACAATTAGCAGGTACCCAATAAACTTCACCATTAATAGATTCAAAATAAGTTTTTCCAGAATTTTCACCCCTCCACTCTCTCTTCCAAGAATTGTCTCTAATAAAGTTTATAACTTTTTTATATAAAAAATTAACAATAATATTAGGGTTAACATTAAAAAACTCATATTTTTTAGTGGATAGGTATTTAAGCCATTGTTCCCAACTAACAAAACCACTTCTTGCGTCTTTAATAAATGAGTTACCAAATATTTCACCAAAACCATCCTTACCCATAAGTACTTCATCCTCTTCTATACTATTCCCATCCTCGTCAGTTAAATTTAAATCTAAAAATTGTTCTCTTGCTGAATAATCCTGTATACCTAAAATAAAACCACTATAAATAGCTTCTGTATCTTCACTAACCTCCATTTCATCTGAAGTATAATCCCTTAGTGTAAACCAAAAGGTATGTGTATTGACATCGGTTTCAAAATCTCCCAAACCACCATTAAGTTTAACTACTTGTTCCTTTGGTAAATCTTTTTCTAATTTATCCATAAACATTTTCACCACACCAGAATCAACTAATCTCTGTTGAAAATCGTTTAACAAGTATTTAACCCTATTTTCTTCTTCTTTTATTTTTTTATTTTTATCTTTAATTACACTTTCATAATAATCAGTAATTTCTTGAATCATATCTAATGGTAATAAAGGTAAAACATTTGAAGTAGGTATTTCATTATCCTTTATATCATATAATTTACAAGTCCTATTACTATACATGTTTGTTGGGACAAACTCACTTTGTTCTGTATCTAAAAAATACTCCCAATTAAGAGCCATCTTATACATTCTATTATCTAATACTTGACCTTGGGATTGTAATGTTGATACATCATTTTTATCTAATATATAAAATAATACACCTTGTGATGTGTATTTTTTAAAGTAACTATCATCATTTTTTGTGGTAGTACACCATTTGGTACCTGCACCGTATTTACAAGAAGCTAAATGTGATTTAGGTACAATAACCGTCCATCTATCACCATCATAAATAACATCTCTTTGAGATTTAACTTGTTTTTCGGTTTCTTTCTCTTTCTCTAACTCTAGACCTTTTCTTATAGAGGTATTCAAATTGGTTAAATCAAGACTACCCCTTCCATTAGTTTCTAATTTATATTCATTGGAATATATGTCGGTATTTTTAATTAAATTCTTTTTTGCTAGTTTATCGAAAATTTTAATTGTTTCGGTAGCATCAGCTACTGACATTCCATAACCCCCACAACACATTAAATTTAAAGCGTAATCTAAATATTTTGGGTGTGGTAACTCATCCTCTACCCAACTAATAATTTCATCAAAATCATCACTAGTACCACCAGCTATATATTGGTCATCATCACGCCAAGTATTAGTCAACCCATCACGGTATTTTTCAATTGTTTCTTTTCTACGAGACTCAAATAATAACTCTTTTAATGTATAATTTAAATTTCCCATTATGTTATATCCTAAAAGTTTGACCATCTTCCATATGTAATGGAATATTATTCTTTTCTAAATTATCTAACCAATTACCAAATATATCCATCACTTGTAAGATGTTTAAATTATTATTAACTGAGTAATCACCAAAAGTGTCGTAAGCGCCTCTAATATCACCTACAGCTCTTTCAAAAACATTCTTACCATTATGTCTATAGTTAATATACTCATAAACGTCCTCCATTAATTTTAGATAATTTAAACTACCACCGTCTCTTGGGTTAACTAGTTCCTTTACCATCTCCAAGAATTCTTCAACATCACCCTCAAGTACCATATGAGCTCCATATACATCCTGAATCCATTGTCTCCACCAATTTATACCTCTTTTGATATACATACCTGGTGCATTCCTTCTATTATTTTCATAATCACCTTCACCATAAAAATAATCAGATAAATCCTTATAAGGGTCAACGTTATTAGCCCAACCAAAATCTTCTGTTTCCTCTTTCAATATTTTACGTATTAAATTTTTCATTATATATTGTCCATTACTTCATATTCACCATCAAACATATCACTGAGTACACCCCAAAGCCAATAACTAACTTCTTCTGCTTCTTCATAATCTATATCATCTTCATACATAACAAAAGTTAAATATATCATCCCACTATCTAAAACCTCAACTTTAATCCAGTTATCTTCAAAGTAAGGGAACTCCCTCGACTCAATTTTATATATTTCAAAATAGTTTGAGTATTTATTTATATTTTTCGGTTTCACTAAACCACTTTTAATTATTTTATTGTAAACATAATTTAAGTTATTATTAACCCCCTCTTCCAATATTTTACATATTAAATTTTTCATTCTTTTTCTATAACCATTTTTCTTTTACCCTTATCTGAAGTATCATAGACAACAAAGTGAATTTCTGGATACATTTTATTTAATTCATTTTCCACAAATTCTTCTACAGCTCTAACATTACCTAAATCATCATCTGAAAAACCAACAGAGAATTTTTTGTAATCACTATTAACTAATTTTTTAGCACTATCAAATACTTTTTTAGTGAAATGTTCTATAGCTACTTTTTTAGCTTCTTCAGGGTCTGCAGCAGAAGCACCTAAATTAAACCTTTTACCGAATTCTTCAGAAGATACTGGATAATACTCACCCATTTCATCTAAATATAAATCTACCACTTGTTCGTCATCTAAACCTTTAGATAAAGGTAAAGTTTTTCTTATATTTTCGACCATAAACTTTTTTTCGTCTCTACCCAAAACTAAATCTACAAAAAGTTTAACACCTTCTTTTAAAACTTCAGGTTTATGACCCCTAGCTGTATTAATAGCGAATGGGTTAGCATATATTAAGGCTTCTTTAAATTTATCAGCACTTGGGGCAAACTGTCTAAAATCTATCGCTTGTCTAACATCTCTAATAAAAGGTTCTGAATCTCTAAAATCAGCGAAAGCTATTTTAGGGTCATCCCCTCTTAATTTAAAATCTTTATTATTTCTAATACTAGCAAACTGAGATGTTGAAACATCTACAGGAACCCAACCTGAACCCTTTTTATAATCCATCTTAATGGTTGTGGGCATATAAAGTATGTTATCATCCCAATCGAAAATATAAGACCTCATCGTCATTTCTAATAGATTTGTTTGTAACCTACCATACTGTGACTCTGTTAGTACAATTTTTTTCATAAAATACTTTATTAATAAATATTAAAATAGCATAAAAAAAACCACACTAAGTGGTTTTTTAAATATATTGTTCACAATTCTAGTATCCTCTATGGTTTCTAGCGTCTCTACCACCTTTAGCTGCACTTCTAAGAGTGTTAATAAATTTAGCAATTCTACTATCTTTTTGAGCTTCTTTCGGCATCTTGTCGACATACTCTTCAGCCGCAACACCACCAGAAACTGCCGCTATTAAAGCCGCAATACCTAAACCAACAGAAATTGGGTCAACCGCTTCAGTAATCATTTCTTTATTTTCACTCATATAGTTACCTTTAACGTGATTTTTAGCTTGAGCTGAAGAACTACCAAGAGCTCTTAAATGTTTACAAAAAGAACCGAATTTACCAGCTTTTTGTTTATCACTTAATTTATCACAGTACCCATCAATTGCTACCCCACCACCAGCTAAAGCAATAAAAGCAGCAAAACCTAAACCAACACTGATTGGGTCCACTTCGTTTAATTTATCTGATTCTGTCATTTTTGATTTAACATGTTTTTTAGCTTCTGGAGCTTGTTTTGTTCTTTTACCCCATTTACCAAGAGAGTCGTTTCTTCTAGCTTTTTTAGATTGTTTTTTTGTAGACTCTTTACCAGTTCTCATACCTAATGACTCATCTTCTTTATCATTATTACCTTGTGTATGTTTTTTAGCTTCTGGTGCCGCTGTTTCAGTAACGAAAGATTCAACAACTCTTTCTAGTTGTTCCTTTCTGATTTTATATCTTGTTTTACTCATTTTAATATTATTTTCAGTAGTTAATTATTTTATTAAACTTTTTAAGTTCTTCTTTTAGAGCCTCTTTTTTATCTTTAGACGCTTTTTTCATAGATTCTTCTTTATCGTTATCATCATCTAAATCTAAAAAATCAGGTTTAGAATTTTCTTCTTCCACACTACCACAACCACCTTCACAGATTCCTTCAACCATGGTACCACCACACTCTTCACAAAGTGCTTCTTCGGATACTAAACCCGCTTCTTCTAAAGTAGACTCAATAACTAAATCCAATTCTTTTTTTGTTATTACTTTTGACATAATCTTATTTTAATTATAAATATGTTAAAAATGGGTAAATTTTAATAATCTACCCATTTTATTATTTTTTTTAAATATCATCGAATGATGCTCCCATACTAGTCACATTAAATTCTAATATAATGAATTCAAGTGATGGTACTGGTTTCAAGAATATTTTACCTCTCATTTCGTTTCTATCTATTTCCTCTGGGTCGTTAGATAGTTGAACTCTAAAGTCAGCTAAACCTCTTTCTCTTTTTATATTTTCTAATATTGGATTAACTAAAGTTAAAAATTGATTTCTAACTATTTGGTCGTTTTGTTCAAATAACAATCTAACCGATACAGCTGAAATTAGTTTCCTAGTCTGTAATAGTAATCTTCTAATATTTAATCTATCTAAAGCTGAATCAGCTATTTGTAAGTTTTTATTACCCCATATTACAACTCCTTGGTCAGAGAATGTAGCCATTGGATTAATTCTACCTTCATATAAAGTGTCTCTATCTTCCTCAGTCAATTTCACTCTCGCTTGTAATGCGTTAGTTAAACCTCTAGTGTAACCAGCTGAAGCGAACCATGGGAATGATATGTTATCTGTTAAAGCTATATTTCTAACAACTTCATATGTTGGTGGTAACCAAACATTTAAACTATTCTCATCATCCCTACTCTGTAACCACGGCCAATAAGTGGCTGTATAGTTAGAGTCAAAATCTGCTGTATCTAATAAATCTACCATATCTTCAGCTGAGAAAGTACTCACAGACTCAAAACCTAAACCAGTTAGTTGAGCTGTTTTGTTATAAGTTGTTCCTTCTGGTGAAGTTAATATATAAACTGAATCAGCTCTCTCCTCTTCCACCATATCAATAGTTAATGCCACTAAATCTTGATTGTTTGTGTAATCAATACCTGGTGTTGTTAATACGTTAATGTTTACCGCTTCTGGATTAGAAAAAGTTCTAATACCCTCTAAATAAGCGTAGTAATCAGAATCACCCAAAGTAGTACCCAGTTGTTCAAATTCACCACTAATTAAACCAGCTGCGAATCCAGACTTACCAACTTTATATCTATCAGTGTTAGTTCTGTTTAGTCTATATTCATTCCAACCATCAAAACCTAAGTAAGGTGCTAATGTGAATTTTCTAGAATTAATACTTTCATAATTAGTACCTTCCATACCTGCTGTAGTCCTAAACTCAAAATCACCTACTGCGAAGTCACCAGCAATAGTAGCTCCACTATCCATATGGAAACCTTGTGTAGTTGCTGTCCATTGTCCTGGTGATGCGTCAGAATCATAACCTTTCCAATTAAACATGTTTTGGTCAATACCCACAGTATTAGATAAACCTAAGAATACTCTTTTAATTCTTTCATTCACTGGGTCATAATCTAATTTGTAATTCATTCTTGGTGCTTTAATACCAACTGAGTAGTCTCTAACTCTATACCCTTCAAATCCTGATGGGAAAGCGTCAATTGGTGCTTCTGGGTTCATCACCGTCATAATGTACCTACTCCTTAATTGGAATTCACCGTCAGCCGAACCTATTCTTCTAGCTACAAAATTTTCACTTGTTGGGTCTAGGTTACATTTTCTAAAACTTTCTAAAATAGCTGGTCTAGTATCTTGGTCAAAGAATTGTCTAACAACAACATCAAACTGTTTGTTATCAGGTCTAATATTCATTACAGATATTTTGATTTCTCTGTTAGCTTCAGAACCATCTGAAATACTCACAATTTTAAATAGTTTATCGACAACATTACCACGTAACTCAGAAACAATCCATGGTGTTTCTGGTGTCTGCCATTTTTGATGGTAGTTTTTAAATTCAGATGAATGTGTTAAACCAGTATTTAACCCTAATATTTGATTTTTCTCAACCAATTGGTTAAATAATCCTGGGTATAACTCCTCAACAAATACCATAGCGTCAGTATCAAAGAATTTAGAACCAATAACCCTAGGTAAATAGTTTCTACTTCTTTCGTTTAAAGATACATCGTAACTAGTAGTAACAGCTGAAGTTGATGAACTTGAAGCTGATAGGACAAAGTTAGCTAATGGGTTTGTTAATACGTTGGTACTAGCGTCCATTTCTAAACCTGTAGCTGATTGTAGAGTATCGAATGATAAAACATCACTTGCTACACTACCTCTTGACCTCATCATAGCTACAACCATATTATCAAATTGAGTATAAGCTGAAGCTGTCCATTCCGTAATGTCACCAGTAACGGTACCTGTTAAAGCTCCACCACTAGCGTTAACAACACTAGTTGAAATACCTTCAAAAGAACTACCTACTTTAGTAAATACTATATCGTGTGGGTAAGCTGTATTATTACTAGGTACTAAAGGAGCTCCTACACTACCAGATGGGAATAAACCTAAGTCATATAATTCTTCAGCTTGTGCAGCTCCAGGACCACCCCAACCATAGTAAGTACCACTTCCAGAATAAGAAGCTGACCAACCTAGAGTTAACCCACTAGCTATAGTAGATGGGTCATAGTTAGCTACAGCTGTAATCATCCAAGCGTGACCAGCGTCATAACCAGTTAAACCTAAAATTCTAGTAACGAATAATTGATTTGACTGAGATAAGTAATTTTTAGATATATAAGGTAATTCAAATTTAGGAACTCTGTCCTCACCACCAAAAACCGTTGGGTTTTGACCTCCGAATATTGCTGTAAATTCTTCATAGTTTGTTATAAAAATAGGTTCGAATGCTGGACCCTTAACTGTCTCCCCAACCGTACCTAATGTTGTAACACCAACTTGTTGTGCTACAAATGATAAATCTTTTTCTGATGTAAACACACCTGGTGATACAAATATTTTATTGTCTGATGCCATTTAATTAATTTTTTCTTTTATTAGTTATTTCTAAATAAATATTATCCAAATCACCAAAAATTTTAATTTGTAGTATATACTACAAAATAAGTATGAAAAAAAGAATAGTTTTATCATACTTATAAAGAAACACCTATGAAAAGGGACAAAAATCTAAAGATTACACCTAAGACTCACAAGTTATTAAAAGACTACTGTAATGAAAATGGTCTTAAAATGTTTGCTTTTGTTGAGAAATTAATTAAGGATAAGTGTAAAACAAAAATAGATATATATGGTGATGAAGTTTAATTAATTTATTAACTATTCCTCTATATCACCACTTAATACTATTTCAGCTAACTGATTAGAATCAGTTTTTACTATATCAACAGTAATTAAATCACCACAAGATACTGTAAAAGGTAAACTAACTAAACCACCATTTTTATGTATCGTATAGTTAGTTATATTTTTTAATTCAGCTGATTTAAACTTAATAGTGTTATCTACACTAAATTTAATAGTTGTTGGTGAACCTTTTAAAAATTGGATTACAGATTTGATAGACTTACCATCACTAGTATCTTCTGAAATAAAATTAGCCTTAGGTCTTAAATCTTTGGATTCAACTTCAAAAGTCACAAAAGCCCTATTTATAGCTGGTTTAACTTCAAATTCTTCCTCATCAACTAAGTAACCCTGTAATTTCATTTCATATGTTTGTACATAAAATCTTTTCCCCTCTAAATCATCAACTTTACTCTCATCACCAATCGATTCTAATAGAATTGGGAAGTAATGACCTTTTATATTAACATAAGCTTGAGCTGAGGCAAATGTTTGTAAAACTTTTTGGTGTAATACATTTAATTCCCTCATCCTAAATGAGAAAAAACGAACAGTGTATACCATATCAACACCCACTGGGTTTGGTATACCGTATATATCAGCCCCTTTTCGATTACCATCCCAAACTGGTATCTGCATATAAGGGAAATTTTTTCTAACAGGTATTTTAAAATCAGTTGGGTTTGTACCAGTCTCAGGGTTTGGTCTTCTAACTATAGATACAAAAGGTATTTTCATGTTTTTGTATTTATCTGTGTTTGGCCAAATTTTAGCGAATTCATTCCACCTTTGTAAAGTTAGAAAATGTGTCTCTACCTTTTCTCCCTTAATCTCAAAACCCAAGTCGTTTTCAACAAATTCCACAAAACCACCATCTAAATCAGCGAAATCAACCGACCTAGGTAGATACTGTTTATTTTGGTCTATAAATTGGTCTACCCATCTTTTTGGTCCTCCTTCTGGATTAACCACTTTAATATCTATATCTTTCTTTCTTTTTTTAGGTAAAGCCATTTTTAAATTCCATTAAATTCTTCTGGGTCAGCTGTAACACAAGTTATCTTTCTATAATAAGATTTATAACCCACTCTAGTTTTAGCGTTATCAGAGTTTATTTTACCATCATTAGTAACAGTAAAATATTTTATATTATCTTCTCTATCAGGAAACCCAATAAAATCACCATAACTAACATCAACATCTAACTCTTTAAGTTGGTCAACAAAAACCGTAAAAACTAAATTACCATAATCTTCATATCTACCGTAACCTTCCGAGTATGTATTATTTGAAGACTCTTCTAATATCGGTCTAACCTTAAGTTCAACCGGAGGATGAAATTTAATCTCCTCAACATCTGGTTCACCGTAAGTATCGTCTGTTTGACTAGTTATCTTATTAACTCTAAATAATATTACTGTGAAATTAATATCACCCTCTAGATATTCACGAGCCATCTCATTCTCCAAACCAAAGTCTAGATAGTCGTAAAACTTACCCATACGGTTTATTGGCCACTTTTTATCTTCAGACATATCTTTATTTTAATTATAAATATTTAGAAATACCCTATTTAGTTTATTTTATTGAAAATGTTTCTATATTTAACCAGATATGTTAGATATTAACAAGTTAAAAAACAAAAAAACACTACTTAAACTAACCGAATATAAAGGTAATAATGAGTATATAAACTCTCTTAAGACAAGATTAGAAAAAGAGGGTGGATTCCCAATATCACCAAGTTTAGCTGAGTACGTAGAAAGGAATTTCAATAAAGAACCTTTCCATTTAAATGAAGTGGTAGGTATTACAGATTTTTTAGGTACCCAATTAAAAGAACAGTTCGATTTGAAACACACACCAGATAAGGTATTAGTCGAAACAGTGTTAGGGGATACAACTAAAAGTTACCATGTTAAAGGTAAAGTATTCAAAAACCAAAAGTATTCCCCCACCTTTTATATCCCTAAAACCCAAGTGTACCAAAATTTATATGAAAAAGATGTTGAGGTAGACGTAGATTTTGATAAGTACCAAGAAAAAGATAATAGAGGTTGGAGAGCTTTTAAACACCAAGAAAAAGGTATCAAGTTTTTATTAAGTAAAAATCAATGTATTTTGGGTGATGACATGGGGTTAGGTAAAACATATATGTCTATTGTTGCGGCTTTAGAAAGTGGTGTTGAAAAAATATTGGTTATATGTCCAGCAAATGCTAAAATTAATTGGTTTAGAGAAATATCTAATTTCGTACCAGAAGACGATATTTCTATTATAAAAACAGGTCATTGGAACCCAAAGAAGTTCACAATAATAAACTATGATATCTTAAAGAATTTTCATACATTAAAAGATGGTAGGAAAAAATATGAGGATTGGGAAGTTAATAGGCATTTGGTTGAAGAAGTATTTGATTTAATGATAATAGATGAATGTCATATGGCAAAAAACCCTAAAGCAGCTAGAACTAAAATAATTAATGAGGTTGGAGAAACGGTCAAAAAAAAGTGGTTACTAACGGGTACACCAATAGCTAATAGACCTATGGACTTCTATAATCTACTTAATTTATGTAACTCACCATTAACAGCTAGTTGGCAATATTATGCTTTTAGATATTGTGATGCGAAAAAATTTAGAAAAAAAACAAAAAATGGGATGAGGGATATTTGGATAACAGATGGAGCCTCGAATCTAGAAGAGTTACACGAAAGAACAAAAAGGTTAATATTAAGAAGAAAAAAAGAAGACCACTTAGACCTACCACCTAAAATTGTCGCACCATACTATGTAGAAATTGATGATATGAAAGAATATAATAGTGTTTTTGATGAATACTTAGCTTGGGCTAAAAGTGAAGGTAAAAATTTAGGTGCAGGTAGACACATGGTAGAATTGGTTGTTTTGAGAAAATATTTAGCTTTAGAAAAAACTAAACAAAGTATAGAGTTAGCTGAACAAGCAATAGAAAATGGTAAAAAAGTTATTATATTTACAAACTTTACCCACTCCTTTGATGCGTTAATGAATCACTTTAACCAAGTTGCTGTAGGTCATAATGGTAAAATGAATGGTAAAAATAAACAAAGGTCTATTGACCAATTTCAAGAAAATGACGATATTAAAGTTTTTGTGGGTAATTTAATATCAGCTGGTACCGCTATAACATTAACTAAAGCTGAAATAGTTATTATGAATGACTTAGACTTTGTACCATCTAATCACGCTCAAGCTGAGGATAGAGCTTACAGGATAGGTCAGTCTAGTACCGTCAATGTTTATTACCCAATAGCTATCGGTACGATAGATGAAATGATTTATAAAACATTAGAAAAGAAACGTAAAATAATAGATACAGTCATAGGTGACGAACACCAAACAATGGATATATCAGATGATTTAATAAAAGAAATTATTAGGTAAAATGGAAGATAAGAGTAAAGAACAAGTAGAACACCCAAACCACTACAATAAGGGTATAGAGATGTGGGATTATGCACATTCACATGATTTAGATTTTTTTGAAGGTAACATTGTTAAGTATGTTACAAGATGGAGACATAAAAACGGTCTACAAGATTTACAAAAAGCTAAAATGTATTTAGACAAATTAATCAGCTTAGAAAATTCTAAAAATTAGCAAGAAGACCACTAACTAGATATTTATATAAAAATATTAATAATGAATATCTTATTTAAAGGTAAAATATTAACAGAAGGTGGTTTACGTAATATAAAAAATTTATCAAAAAGATATGATAAAGCTAAAATTTATTTCCACCAAGACCTAGATGGTGTAACAACAGCTTTAGCTATGAAAAATTATTTAGAGAACAACGATATAAAAGTCGTTGACGCTGAAATAATTCAATATGGTGATAAAGAATTTGCTATAAAAAAACCATCTGCTAAAGGTGATATTATGCCAGTCTTAGTAGACTTCGCTCACGGTAAACCTATGTTTATCATACACACAGACCATCATGATAAACAAGTTGGTGCTGAAAAAAACGCTTCTACTTCATTTAGACCGTCACGTTCTAACGTAGAAACTATATCACAAATAGTGTCACCTTCAGACATATTCCCTAATGAAGATATTAAAATGATATCAACAGTCGATTCGGCTGATTTTGTTAACATGGGTATAAAACCAGAAGATGTTATGACTTATATCTTCCAATTAGATAAAGAAAAAGAGTTATCTAGAAATAAAAAAATAATGGCTCTGGTTACAAATAAATTATTGTTAGCCTATAAAAACAAACCAAATTTCTTAGAAACTTTAGTTTTAAACTCTACACCCTCATTATTGAACATATACCAAAACATAGTTAAATTAGCTAAAGAAGAAGGCTATGTATCACCCGATATAATGAAATCCAATTTATCTAATTACATTGATAAACAAAAAGATAGTGATAATGTTAGTTATTTAGAAGATTACGGAATAATAGCACAATATGGTGGTGGAGCGTTATTTAAACCAGGTGCTTACGATAGGTATGTACCATTCAAAAATTTTCCCGAAGCTAATTTTCTAGTTATAGCTTGGCCACTAGGTTTGTTACAGGCTTCTTGTAATCCATTTAAGGCAAATAGAGAACTTAAAGGTGTAAACCTAGGTGAGATAGCTCAAGATGTTTTAAAGGTTTTTGAAACCGCCTTAAAAAATAAGATGATAGCCATAGATAGTATAAAATATTTCGCTGAAAAACATAAATCATTTGATGAAAATTCGGTAGGTTTTAATTATACAGATATGATAGCGATGTTTGAAGAAACTGAAGACGGTATACAGGGTTTAGATTCAACACCTAAAGGTGTTTCTGAAGATTACACAGTAGATAGGTGGCAACAAGCACTTAAAAAGGTAATGGATAAACCATACTCAAAATTATCAGAAAAAGAAATTAAAGCTTTAAAATTACTAAAAGTGAGTGGTTGGGATATGATTCAAGCTAATAGCGGTGGTCATAAATGTATTACTAATATATCTGGTTTACAATACTTTGGTAAGGATGGTAATATTTTCTTAAAGGAGATGTCTAAAGAATTTGTTAAACAATTAAAATCAAAAATAAAACCAAGTAAAAATACTATTAAAAAATTTATTACAGAAAATGGTGATAGTAAATTTAATGACTTATATAACCAATTGTGGGATAAAATGATGAGTAATGTTTGTAGAAAATATACTAAGGATGAAGCTAAAGCTGAAGATTTTTGTCAAAATGGTTTTATAAAAGCCTATCAAAACATTTCCAAACATGATGGTAAGGGTTCTATTGAGGGTTGGATAGCTAGGGTTATAAGAAATAATATATTAGATGAGTTAAGAAAAAATAAAATTAGTTTCACTAATGGTAATTCAGATTTTAATTTAGATAATATTGAAGATAATGTAGAAGAACCTAACGAAGAAAAGTACAACATAAACGACATTAAAAAAGTATTAAGTAATGTATCGAAAGCATACAAAAAAGTTTTTGAACTTTATTATTTTGAAAATTTAAAACACAAAGAAATAGCTGAAGAATTAGGTATATCTATAAACACATCTAAAACTAATTTAATGAAGGCTAAGAAAAAGATTAAAGAATTGTTAAATAAAAAATAATTCCCCCAGCACTTTATTAATAAATTTATTATTACTATTATTATCTCATTATTAACGAGTGGGTAAAAGATTAACCCGTACCAAAAATCTAAATTAATGAGTGAAATATTAAAAGCTACACCTGAAGATATTAAAAAATTCTTGGAAGGTCATGACGATGAAAAGTACATCGTATCAATAGAATTAGACCAAACAGGTGATTGGTCCATAGACGAAACAAACAAAGTATACATAGTAATTGATGACCCCATAAAGGGTAAAAAAATAAAAGTACAAAAATTTACCCCATTTTGTTGGACTAAGTCTTTAAAGGGTAGTGGTTTCTATGATGATGATTTAGATAAGATAAAAAGAAAAGCTAGGGAGTTTGGTATATACACCGAAAAATTAAAGACAGGGGATAACCAAAGATTAGAAGATGGGTATAAGTATATGGTGAAAACTTCTGGTACTTATCGTGATTTAGTTAATTTTTTCAAGAGAGGGGGTATTAACCCATGGGACAGAGATAAAAAATTGGTTCAGATACTACCACCAGTAGAACAATTCATGGTTCAAACTGGTAAAAGGTTATTTAAAGGGTATGAAGATTATACCGAAGTACATAAATTAACATTCGATATTGAAACAACTAGTTTAACACCCGAAACAGGTCACTGTTTCATGATTGGTGTTAAGGATAATAGGGGTTTTAAAAAATTATTAACCGCTTATGGTGCTGATGGTGAGTATAGTAGAGATGGTGAAAAAAAAATGTATGAAAAGTTTTTTGAAATATTACATAAATTAGAACCATCTATTATAGTCGGTTATAACTCAGAAAATTTTGACTGGAATTACATTTTTGTTAGAATGGAAAGGTTAGGTTTATCTGATACTACTATTAGAAGGTCTAAAAAAGATAATAGAATCACATCAGTAGATATTTCTTGTGATTTAATAAAAACAAAACACCCATTAGTGGGGTTAAAAAGAAAACCATCGACACTTAAATTAGGTGCTGAAATAGAAGATTATCAACAAACTACTATGTGGGGGTACAATATAATGGATACATACCATAGAGTTAGACAAGCCATGGCTTTAAATTCTAGTTTACAATCGGGTAGATTGAAATATATAGCACAAGAAGCTGGGTTAGAACGTAATAACAGAGTGTATATTGAAGGTGATAAGTTAGGTAAAATATGGAAAGAAAATAAAAATTTTTATTATAACCCAACATCAGGTCAATGGTATGGGTTAGAAGGTATAAAACCAGAAAGAAAAGAAGTGGAGGGTTACCAAGATAAATGGGAGGTTGTAAATGGTAGATTCTTATTAAAAGAATACCTTAATGATGACCTACTAGAAACAGAACAGGTTGATGATACATATGCTCAAGCTGGTTTCCTAACGGCAGCTTTAGTACCTACTAATTTTGGTAGGTCAATAACCATGGGTACAGCTACAATGTGGAAATTATTAATGATGGCTTGGTCTTATGAGAATGGTTTAGCTATCCCAGACACACAAGAAAAAAGAAACTTTGTGGGGGGTTTATCTAGATTACTTAATTTAGGTTATAGTGTTAATATAGCTAAATTTGATTACGCTTCACTGTACCCATCGATTCAATTAACACATAATGTGTTCCCAGAGGTAGACATATCTGGTGCGTTAGAAGCTATGTTAAAATATTTGTTGGACACACGTAATGAATACAAGTACTTAGCGGCTAAACATTACAAGGAGGGTAATGATAAATTGGGTAGTAAATATGATAAGAAACAGTTACCAATAAAGATATTTAATAACTCTGCTTTTGGTTCTATATCAGCACCTTATATTTTTAATTGGGGTGATATTAATGAGGGAGAAATGATTACATGTACTGGTAGACAATATCTAAGACATATGATACAGTTTTTTATGGAGAGGGATTATAAACCTTTAGTGTTAGATACCGATGGTGTTAACTTTTCTTATGGTGAGAAAGTTAATAATCACACTTACATTGGAAAAGGTTTACATAGATTTGTTGAAGAGGGTAAAACTTATGAGGGTATCGATGCTGACGTAGCTGAATATAATGATAGGTTTATGCATGAAGTTATGGGGTTAGATATTGATGAAATATGGCCGGCTACTATTAACCTATCAAGAAAAAATTACGCAACATTAAAACCAAATGGTAAAATTAAATTAACAGGTAATACCATAAAGGGTAAAACAATACAAAAATATATTAAAACTTTTTTAAATCAAGGTATAAAGATGTTATTGAATGGTGAGGGTAAAGAATTTGTTGATTATTATAATGAGTACCTAGAGAAAATTTACAACATGGATATACCATTATCACAAATAGCTAATAACTCAAAAGTTAAAAAATCTATAAGACTATATAAAAATAGGGGTACCAATAAAAACGGACAACCATTACCTAGACAAGCACACATGGAGTTACTGATAAAAGAAGGTATAGAACCACAATTAGGTGATAATATTTTCTATGTTAATAACGGTACTAGAAAATCCCACGGTGATATACAAGTTAAAAAAACAAAAAAAGACCCACCAGAAGGAACTTTAGTTTTTAATTCCTATTTAATTAGTGCTGAAGAAATGGAAAAAAACCCTAACCTAAAAGGGGAATATAATGTACCTAAATACGTTGAAGCTTTCAATAAAAAAGTAGAGCCACTTTTAGTTGTGTTTAATACCCACATCAGAGAAAGTTTATTAATAACTGACCCAGAAGAAAAACAATTCTTTACTAGAGGAGAGTTAGAATTAGTTTCAGGTATAGCATCTAAACCAGGAGACCAAGATAATTTAGAGGAATTAATGACACCAAGTGATGAAGAATTAAATTTTTGGTCAAAACAAAAAGTAGGTTCAGATTACATGATAAAAGATAGATTCGATAATAGTAAAAAATCTCTAAACTCTAAAGGTTTGAATGTGTCAGAAGTTGAAGACGCATTTTAAATCTACATAATTTAGTTTAAAAATAAAATTAAACTATCGTAATTACTGAATATTTATATAAAAAAGTAATTATGAATATTCTATTATTATCGGAGTTGGTTAATAAAGACGGTACTAAAATCGGTGGTGACTATAAAATAGACCAAGACAATAATATGACAGCTTCTGATTTAACTACAGATGATGCTGTTCACATGCAAAGACAAGGTATGAGTTGGTACACTAATTTTGGTCGTACTTACTATAACGAAGACGATGACTCTAATGAAAAAGTTGAATTACCAAAAAAAGATAAGAAAAAAATTAAACCTAAATCAAAAAAAAGGGTTGTTAAAAAAATAAAAGAAACGGGTAAACAAAAAATGGATGCCTTAGTAGAAGATATTTTCACTAAAAAAGAATTCGATAAAGAATTTGTTCAAAAAAAATTTAAAGATTTAAAATTAAACGGCATACCACCATTGGAAGTGGTTAGAGAAACAAACCCCATTTTAATTAGAAAAGTTAATGCTTTGAAAGAGTTAATCATGAAAAATGATGCTAGTGGTGAAGAAAAAGCTATAATACTTAACTTTCTAATTGATATGGACATGTCAGACATACCCCAAGATTATAAAGAAGAATTAAAAAAGAAAATACAATAATGGCTAACGCTAAACTAAAAGGTGTAACTATTGTCATAGAAAAAGATGTTAATCACCACTTAAAAAGAATTTTTAACGCATACTGTGGTGATAGAAATATTGAGGGTTACACTAGATTAAAAAATCTTTGTGATAGTAAAGAAATATCTTACGAACAATTAGCTAGGATTAAGAATTTCTTTGATAATTTTACTGGTAAAAAAAGTGACTCACCATACCTACTAAATGGGGGTACCAAAATGAAGGATTGGGTTGAAATGAGTTTAAGTAATATGAGAGATGGGGTAGAAAATAATAAAAAAACTATGAGTAACATCGGAATGCCGAATAGATATCAAAAAGATAAGTTATCAATCGGAGGTGTTAAATTAGATAATCACGACTCAGATACCAATAAAATTTTAAGACACGAAGGTATTTATAGTATAAAGGTAATGGAAGACCTTATAACAATAATAGATAAAAACAAAAAATTATGTCACATTTCTTAGGACCAATAGCACCAATCCTAACAGACGCAGCTTCAGTTCAGGAGTTGAATCCAAATGGTGGAGCGGTCACAAATCAATTACCATCATTAAAAACTGAAGGTGGTGTTCAAAGATTAAATTTAACAAGTTTTAATGAATTTAAAAACGTAACTAATCAAGGTTATAGTGCACAACATCCAGCTGCTCAATCCGATGGTGATGACCATGGAAGGGGTGAGACAGGACCAAACTCTGGTGTGGGTACTATTATAGATGAACAAAGAAAAGATGTACTACTTTATTCATCTGGTAATAAATATTCTCCAGGTAATGCTGGTGGTAATTATTACAATTACACATTTGGTGAACAATATTGGTAAGATGAAACTTTACTCTCTACTAGAAAATATTATATTAGAGGTAGTAGGTAGAACTGAAATTGAGGACTCCATAGAGAGACATCTAGTTTGTAGGGTCTTTTATGAAGGCGATGAAACTATATCAAGAGGTCTGAGATTAATAGAACCTTACGTTTACGGTGAATCATTAGCCGGAAACCCAATAATCAGAGTCTACCAACTAGAAGGTGTTACCGACACAGAACAACCAGGTTGGAAAACTTTTAGGTCAGATAAAGTGTCTTCTTGGGCGACAACCCCAGAATACTTTAACTCACCTATATCTGATAGAGTCGCGGGAATACCGAAATATAACGCTAATGGAGACAATAGTATGATAAGAATTTACAAACAAGCAGAATTTTAAAAAATGGAAGCGAAATTAAAAGAAATATTGAAAAAGGCTAAAGTAATTGATGCTAAAGCTAGACAATTTGATACTGTAGATAAAACAAAGTTACAATCAAAAATTGATGAAAGAACACAAAATGGGGGTTTATATGAATCTATGGGTAGTACACCAACAGCACAACCCACACAACCTAAAAATTTAGTTCAACCAGGTAGTGAAAATTATAGTAAAAGAGTGAAAGAATCTAAATTACCACCAGAAATACAGAGAGCGATGTTAGATAACCCAATCCAACAAGCTGATATGCCTGGTACGTTTTCTATGAATGAAGAAACCATAAAAGAAATAAACCCAAATTATGGAGAACAACCCAACTTCACACCACCAAACGAAACCATGGGTGTTGAAACAAATCCTACTGTTGATAATAATCAAATTAGAAAAATGATTGCTGAAGAAATAGCTAAAGCATTACCTTCTATCGTAGAAAAATATTTTGATAAGAAAATGATTAAAGAAAATGTTAACATATGGAAATCATTAAGGGTTAAATCTAAAAAATCTTAATAACGTAAATAAAAAAAAACAAAGATGAGACAAAAAGGATGTGGTTGTAAAGGCAACAAAGGAAAACCAAAAAAGAAGTAGTTAAAACCCAACAGATGTTGGGTTTTTTGTTTACTAAAAGATAATAATGACTTATATTGTATAAAAATATAGGTTATGAGTAAAATTAAAGTTTTAGTTCTACCATCAGATAGAACAGGGGTATCTAAATTTCGTTCAGTGGAACCCCACATGAAATTACAAGAATTATATAATGAAGAATTTCATATAGATATAGTTACCGCTGGTACTATGGATTTTTCTTGGGAAGATGATAAATTTTTAGATAAGTACGACATTGTACATTTCCATAGAACTTTACCTAACAAAATTAATGGTAATTTAAGACACGTTTATCTAGAACAAATAGACCCAATATTAGATAAATTAAAAAAGAAAAATATAGTAACTATAATGGATTTAGATGATTATTGGTCACCATCTAAAGAACATCCAGCTTACCACATGATAGTACAAGATAAACTATCAATGAAAATACAAAGTAATCTTAAGAAAGTTGACTATGTAACAACAACAACACCAATATTTGCACAGGAAATTAGTAAATTAAACAAAAATGTTTTTGTACTACCAAACTCTATAGATTCAGAAGAGAAACAATTTCAAATAACTAATCAAGAGACAAATAAAAAAACTAGAGTAGGTTGGTTAGGTGGTTCTTCACATTTACACGATTTAAATATTATAGGTAGTAGTGTTAGTAGATTCTTAAATGACTACAATAATGACTCACAAATGGTTTTATGTGGTTTCGATACTAGAGGCAATATAACCGAAATAGATAGAACAACTAAACAACAAAAAACAAGACCAATTCAACCAAAAGAAAGTGTTTGGGCAAGATATGAGGAATTATTTACTAATAACTATAAGTTGTTAGATGAGGAGTATTTAACAGAATTAAATAAGTATGATGTTAATAGTAATAAAACTTATGATGATTTAGATAAAATATATAGAAGAGTTTGGACTAAACCTATTACTAGTTATGCATCTAATTATAACAATTTTGATATATCTATGGCACCATTGAAAGAACACAGTTTCAACATGTTTAAATCACAGTTAAAAGTTATTGAAGCTGGTTTCCATAAAAAAGCTTTAATAGCTCAAGATTTCGGACCCTACAAAATAGATTGTGTTAATATGTTTGAATATGGAGGAAATATTAACGAAAATGGTAACGCTATACTAGTTGAAACTAGAAAAAACCATAAAGATTGGTACAAATCATTAAAAAAATTACACGAAAATCCAGAATTAGTTGATTTATTGTCAAATAATTTGTATAATACGGTAAAAGATAAATATAATATAAAAACAGTAACTAAAACTAGAGCTGAATTTTATAAAAGTATTTTAAAAGACAATAAAAAAGAAGTTAAACAATTAATTGAAGAAACAAATGCAATTTAAAGTAGACAAATTATTATTTTTTGATATAGAATCAGTTAGTCAATATAAAGATTTATTTGATATGCCAGATAGACAATTAGAAATGTGGGAGTCTTATTATGATTCCTTTAGAAAAAAAGTGACAGATGAAAGTAGAATCCCTACTGTAGATTCAGTTGGTGTAGACAATTTACAAAAAGAAACTTATAGAGAGGTTTATAGACAAACAGCTGCCTTATTCCCAGAATTCGGTAAAGTAGCGTGTGTTTCAATGGCTTTTGTTACAAAAGGTGGTGAAGTTAGATTTGAATCCTTTTATGGAGAAAAAGAAGTGGATATTTTAACTGAGACAAGAAAGATTTTTGACAAAATAGAACCTTTAGGGTTTGATTTGTGTGGTCAAAGTATTAAAATGTTTGATATACCTTTCTTAGGTAAGAGATATTATATAAATGGTTTAAGACCACCATTACTATTTCCTAAACATGATACTAAGCCTTGGGATTTAAGGGTTTTAGATACTAAAGATGTTTGGCAATTTGGTAATAATTGGTCTTTAGGTTCATTAGATTTAATATGTTCCTCTTTGAATATAGACTCACCAAAAAATGGTGATGTTAAAGGTGATACAGTAACAACAAACTTTTGGGATGGAAACCATGAAGAAATAAAAGAATACTGTGAAAGAGATGTTAAAGCTCTTGTAGATATAACACAAAAATTAAATAATCTTAAATAATGGGAGAAATAGAAAAACAAATAGCCGAATTAAAATCTTTAGCTGAAATGGATATGTTACCACAGGACACTAAAGATGAAATTGAGATGGCAATTAAACTCGCTGAACAAGTTAAAGAATACGACCAAGACGATAATAACACGAAAAATAAAACAAAGATAAAGTACATCAATAAGTCAAACAACAAAAACCCAAATTATGCTAAAGAAGGGGATTCTGGTTTTGATTTGAGAGCTAATGAAAGTGGTACTTTAAAACCATTCGAAAGGTTACTAGTATCAACTGGTTTATTTTTTGAACTACCAAAAGGTTACGAATTACAAATTAGACCAAGGAGTGGTTTAGCTTTTAAACATGGAATCACTGTTTTAAATACACCTGGTACTGTAGATACTGGTTATAGAGGTGAGATAAAAGTATTATTAATAAATTTAGGCCAAGATAAATTTACATTTGAAAAAGGTGATAGGATAGCACAAGGTGTTATATCTGGTAGGGTTAGTTCTGACCTAGGTGAATTAGTGGAAGTCTTAAACTTAAATGAATCTAACCGAGGTGATGGTGGATTTGGTTCAACTGGTAGTAAATAAAATGAGTGTTGTAGCAATAAAAGTAAGTAAAAATAAAATAACCATAGGGGCTGATAGTATATTAGTCTCTCACGGTACTACCCAAGAGAAAGATAAATTCGCTAAACTAAATAAAGTTAATGGTATTATAATTGGTGATGTGGGTGATGCTCAAGAAGGTGGGTTGTTTCTGATGTTTTGTAAAACACGTAAACCTAGAGAAGCGACTGTTGATGCTATAATTGAGTTTATGTCCGATTTTCAAGATTGGATGAGAAAAAAAACAGATGAAAGTAAATTATCTAATGAGTATATATTAGTTGTAGAAAAGAAAGCCTTCCTAGTTGAAGGGTTTTTTGTTAAAGAGATAACCGATTATACAGCTATAGGTGCTGGTATGGATTTCTCTTTGGCAGCACTTTATTTAGGTAATTCAGTTAAAGAATCCATAAAAGCGGCTTGTCACTTATCTGTTTACTGTGAAGAACCAATAAATATAATGGAAGTTAGTAGGTGATTTTCTCAGAAGAAAAAAGAAAAAAGTTAGAGTCTTATCTAAGAAAAATCAAAGTTGACTTATCAATGACGGATAGGTTAGATGGGTGGACAATTAAATGGTTAAAAGAAAAAATAATTGATATCGAAATTAAGTTAGGTAAAATTAAAAAACATAAATTTAAAAATGATTAGTGTAGTATTTTCAACAAAAAGTGACAAACCAAGATTTATTGAGGATGTGAAAAAAACTTCAGGTGTTCATAAAATAGAAGTGATACAAATCATTAATGATGGTGAAATGTCATTAACTGAAGCTTATAATAAAGGTTTAAAACAGACAACAAACAATATTGTGGTTTTCTGTCATGATGATATTATTTTCGACACGAAGAATTGGGGTAGAAAATTAAAATCTATATTCGATAAAAACCCTAATTACGGTATTATAGGTATAGCTGGAACAACTGACCTAGTTGATGGTAGATGGTGGACAATCAAAGAATCTATGAACGGAATAGTTTCTCATAAACATGAAGGTAAAAAATGGACTAATTATTACTCCAAAGACCAAGGTAAAAGTTTGACCGATATGGTTGTTTTGGATGGTTTATTTTTTGGTGTAGATAAAACAAAAATAAAACACACATTCGATGAAGAGTTTCATGGTTTTCATTTTTACGACCTTTCTTTTTGTTTACCTAACTACTTAGATGGTGTTAAAATAGGTTTAACCACACAAATAAGAATAACACATTTATCCATAGGACAAACTAACCAACAATGGGAAGGACATAAATTAAGATTTGAAGAAAAATATAAAGACAAATTACCCATTAGATTAACAAAAAACAAAACCTTTGAGGAAAAACTAAATTTTGACCGAAAATCTATTGGTTTTGGTATGGTGACTTATAATGCTGAACATAGAATAAAACAAAGTGCTTTTACCGTCCCCAGTTGGGTTGATAACTTTGTTATAGTAAATGACGGTACACCTTATTCTGAAGATTCTTACCCAAAAGAGGCACACATAATTCAACACGAAACAAATAAATCGGTGGGTGCTGCCAAAACAACAGCAATAAAATATTTGTTAGAAAATACTGATTGTGAACATATTTTCTTAATGGAAGATGATATTATAATCAAAGATGAGAATGTTTTTGAAGAGTATATTAAACACTCCTTAGTGTCAGGAATCAAACACTTAAATTTCGCTTTACATGGACCAGCTAATAAAAAGGGTAGTCAAGGTTTTAAAGATTTAAATGATAGAAAGGACATTGAGGGTGAACCTAACCCAAGAATGATAGTCCCATACAAAAATGAGGAAAATAAACAAGAGGTTACTATAGCTCTTTACCCTAACTGTGTAGGTGCCTTTTCTTACTATTCTAGAAAGGTTTTAGAAGATTTAGGTGGTTTCGACCCAGCTTTTAAAAATGCGTGGGAACATGTAGAACACACATACCAAGCAATCAAAAAAATGTACCACCCAGCTTTTTGGTACTTCGCAGATATTAATAAAAGTTGGGATTACTTAACTGATATACCTAACTCTATAGAAGAAAGTACTATAGCACACACAGATACTTGGAATGATAATTTTAGGAAAGGTACCGCTTGGTATAAAAAGAAACATGGGATGACCCCAACAGAGACACCAGTTGCTACAACAGAACAGGTACAACAACAATTACAAGTGATATATCAAAACAGAGGATAATGGAAAAAATAAATTTAAAAGATTGTACTTTCGGTATAAATATAAGATTTACTACTGAAGATAGAAAAAGAAATATTAAATTAGTTATTGAACACTTATTAAAATATTTGGACACAAACATAATAGTGGCTGAAGAGGATACAGAATCTAAATTCCCAAAATTAATAAGTGAAATAGATGGTTGGGATGATAAAAATTGTAAATATATCTATTTAAACTCATCAGAAAACTTTATGGGTAAAACTAAGTGTTTTAATAATATATTTTACGAAGTTAAAACCCCAATATACGTACTACAAGATGCTGACGTTATATGTTCACCATCTATGTATTTAGAGGCGGCTGAAAGAGTTAGAAAAAATCAAAGTGAATTCTGTTATTCATTTGATGGTAATTGTTATAACATACCAGAAAATATCATACCATTATTTGAAGAAAATTTAGATTATAACGTATTAAATCATAAAAATACAAATAAGTTTAGTGATAGGTCACCAGGGGGTTCAATATTCATTGATAGTAATTCTTATGTTATAGCTGGTATGGATAATGAAAATATGAAAGCCTGGGGTTATGATGATGATGAAAGAGTTACTAGGTTTAGAAAATTAGGTTTTAATATTAGTAGGGTAGATGGTACTTTATACCATATAAATCACGGTAGAACAGAAAATAGTACCCAAAGTAACCAAACCTTTACAAATATGACAGAACTTAGGAGAATATCTAATATGAGTAGGACTGATTTAATTAAAGAAATAAAAAAATGGCCTTGGGTTGAAAAAAATGTTAGTTATGGATAAAATAAATGTTTGGTACTATAAAGAAGGTACTAGGAATAACTTTGGTGATTATCTAGGTGGTTATATACCAAAAAAATTAACCAATAAAGAAGTTGTATACACACCAATACACTCCCCAACAAAAAAATACGTAACAGTCGGTAGTGTTTTAAACCAAATGATTGGTGTTAACAAAAATTGTGTTGTTTGGGGCTCTGGTATAATGACCAAAAATGATACGATACCGAAAGACGTTGAATTACTAGCTGTAAGAGGTCCATATACACAACAAAGGTTAAGAGACATAGGTATAACACCACCAGAGGTTGTGGGTGACCCAGCTTTAATACTTAAGAAAATATATAACCCTAAAATTGATAAAAAATATAAATTAGGTATTATACCTCATTACGTAGATTACGAATACGTCAAAAATAAAGTTGGGGACAACCCAAACATAAAAGTTATAGATTTAATAACTAATGATATTGAAAAAACTATTGATGAGATTTTAAGTTGTGAAAAAACAATATCTAGTTCACTACACGGTGTTATTGTATCACAGGCTTACGATATCCCAAGTTTATGGGTTAAATTCTCAAATAAATTATTTGGTAATAGTGAAGCTATGGGTAATAATATTAAGTTTAGAGATTACTTTAGTTCTGTTGGTATAAAGCCGTATGATGGGATAGATTTTATTAACAAAGACATAAACTTAGATAATATTTTAAAAATTATAGATTCTAATAAAGATAAATCTAATATAGTTAATTTTGATTTTGATAAATTATTTGAATCTTGTCCTTATATATGAAAAAAGTTTTTATACATATTAATAAATGTGGTGGTACCAGTGTGAAAAAAGTTTTAAAACATAAACCACAAATTATTATCCCACAAAATGATACACTAATTCATCTGAGTAAAAAGAAAGAATGGTTAGATTATTATAAATTTACCATAGTTAGAAACCCATATTCGAGAATATTATCACTACGTGGTATGATGATTAAAGCTGGTAATAGACCAACAATAGATAAGATATTAAGAATAATCACTGATGATACTATAAATTATAGGGGTAATGTAAAAGGTGTATCATACGTAAAAAGACATGGATTAAAAATGACACACCCACATTATTGTGTATATGGAGACGGTAATTTATTAATAGACGACTTTTTTAAATTAGAAAATATTGATACAGATTGGTTAGAAATTCAAAAAAAAATAGGTGTAAATCAAAAACTACCTAATTTAAATAAAACTAATTCTTATGGTGAAAAAGATTTTAATGTTTTTAATAGAAATCAATTAGATAAAATAAATGAATATTTTTATAAAGATTTTGAAGTCTTTAAATACGACATGATATGAAAAAAATATACTTCCCAAATGCGTGGGGTGAAACAAACGTTAAAAATATGTTTATCCATCAAACACCAAACAATAGTGGTGATTGGGGTGATATTAAATCAGTAGAAAAAAAAGAAGATGCTGACTTTATTATTGTACAAGATGGTACAAATGAAGAGGTAGATTATAGTAAAGTAATTTATTTTGGTAGAGAACCACACTACATACAAGGTATAAACCCAAAATGGTTAAATAACTCTTGTTATAGATTCTTTCACCATGAGAAAAAAAATTCATGGATGCCTCAAACATGGTGGGTTGGTATTCCATTCGATGAATTAATCAGTATGGAACCAATGGAAAAGTTTAAAAATTTATCTGTTATTGAATCTGGTAAGAGAATGGCGGAAGGACATAAAAAAAGGAATATAATATTACAAAATATCATATCAAAAAATCCCTATGACATCGATGTTTACGGTAAAATAACTAAAGGCAGGGAGAACATAAAACCCTACAAAAACATTTTACCGTATAGAAAAAAAGAAATAGGTTTGTTAGATTATAGATATAATTTAGCGATAGAAAATGGGAGTACAGATTATTATTTTTCTGAAAAAATAGTAGACCCTTTATTGTGTTGGACAATGCCAATATATTGGGGTTGTAATAAAATAGATAAGTTCCTACCAAAAGGTTCATACATAGAGATTGATATAAATAAAAAAGGTGTTGAACAAGAAATTATAGAAATATCTAAAAGTAGTTTAAGGGAAGATAATATTGAGTTAATTAGAGAAGCTAGAGATTTAATATTAAATAAATATAATTTATGGCCTTCCATTAAAAGAGCTATAACAAATGAAAAAATGATTTAAAATGAAATTACATTTAGGTTGTGGAGATAAAATAATACCAAATTTTACTAATGTTGACATTAGACCTATGAGTGGGGTTGATTTAGTTGAAGATGTTGGTAAACTAACAAAAATAAAAAATAATAGTATAGAATTAATCTATAGTTGTCATGTTTTAGAACACTTAGGTAGGTATGACTATACTAAAGTTTTATCTAGGTGGTTCGATGTTCTAGAAGAAGGTGGTAAGTTAAGAATATCTGTACCAGATTTTGAAAAGGTTGTTAAGTATTATAATAAAACAAAGGATTTAAAAAAATTAATAGGTTTTCTATATGGGGGTCAAACTTATAAAGAAAATTTTCATTACTATACTTGGGATTTTAAAAGTTTGAGTGATGATTTAAAGTCTATTGGTTTTAAAGATGTTTATAGGTATAATTGGAGAGATACTGAACATTCTAATATAGACGATTTCTCACAGGCTTATATCCCACATATGGATAAAGAAAATGGTGAATTAATGAGTTTAAATATAGAAGCGATAAAATGATGAATAAAAAAGCTTTAATAACGGGAATAAATGGTCAAGATGGTTCTTATCTTGCTGAATTTTTATTAAAAAAAGGTTATGATGTGTATGGGACTGTTAAACGTAATTCTGTTTCAGAAACACAATCATCTAGAATAGAACATCTTTTAAAAGATAAAAAAATTAATTTAATTTACGCTGATTTAACAGACATGTCTTCATTAGTTAACGTAGTACAATCTGTTAAACCAGATGAGATATATAATTTAGCTGCTCAATCACATGTAAGAATAAGTTTCGACCAACCAGTTTATACAGCAAATGTAACTGGTATAGGTACATTAAATTTATTAGAAGCTGTAAGAATGGTATCACCCCACTCTAAAATTTATCAAGCTTCGTCATCCGAAATGTTCGGTAATAATATAGATGATGATGGTTATCAAAGAGAATCGACACCAATGAACCCAGTTAGTCCTTATGGTTGTGCTAAAGTTTTTTCTTATAATATATGTAGGAATTATAGAAATTCTTATGATATGAAAATATGGAATGGTATTTTATTTAACCACGAATCCCCAAGAAGAGGTACTAACTTCGTTACCAATAAAGTAGTTAAAGCAGCGGTTAAAATAAAACTAGGTTTACAAGAAAAACTACATTTAGGTAATATCGATGCGACTAGAGATTGGGGTCACGCTAAAGACTATGTTGAAGCGATGTGGTTGATGTTACAATCAGATAAACCCGATGATTATGTTTGTTCTACAGGTATTTCACATTCAGTTAAAGATTTATGTGAGTATACTTTTAAAAAATTAAATTTAAATTTTAGAGACTATATTGTAATAGACGAAACTCATTTTAGACCTGAAGAATTACGTGATTTAAAAGGTGATTCACAAAAGATAAGAACTAACTTAAATTGGAAACCAAAATACACTTTTGAGTCAATGTTAGATGAAATGATTAGTTATTGGTTGGATTACTATAAAGAATCTGAAGTTACGATGGGTATACCAAACGAAGTTATGAATACCATCCTTAAACCTAGAGAATTATGAGAAGGGTTTTAGTTACAGGTGGTAATGGTTTAGTTGGTTCACAATTTATAGGTGAAAAATACCACAAAATAGGTTCTAAAGATTATAATCTAATTAATCAAAAAGAGAGTCATCAAATAATAAAAAGTGGATGGGATGGTGTTATCCATACAGCAGCTAAAGTTGGTGGTGTTGGTGGTAATATGAATTATAAAGGGGAATTCTTTTATAAAAATATTATGATGAACACTAATGTTATAGAATCTTGTAGACAGGCAGATATTAAAAATTTAGTAGTATTTTTATCTACCTGTGTGTTCCCAAACGATGTAGAATACCCATTAACAGAAAAAAAGATACACTTAGGGCCACCACACTTTAGTAATGATGCTTACGCTTACGCAAAACGTATGGCTGATGTACAAATTAGGGCTTATAGAGAACAATACGGATTAAATTATAAATCTGTTATACCTACCAACATATACGGAATTAATGATAATTTTGATATTGATAATGGCCATGTGGTACCTTCTTTAATACATAAATGTTATATTGCGAGAGAAACTAACACACCTTTAACTATATGGGGTAGTGGTACCCCACTTAGAGAATTTATTTATAATAAAGATGTGGCAAAACTAACTGAATGGGTTTTAGAAAATTACAATGAAGATGAACCTATAATTCTATCAACCTCTGAAGAGATATCTATAAAAGAAGTTGTAGGAATGATTATAGAATTAATGAATTTTAAGGGAGAGGTTAAATGGGATACAGATAAACCTGATGGACAATTTAGAAAACCTAGTGATAATTATAAAATAAAAAATTACTTACCTAAATTTAAATTCACACCTTTACATGATGGTCTTAGAGAAACAATAGAATGGTTCGAACAAAACTATGGTAATGTCCGTGGTACTACAGAAAGAATTGTTTCTTTTAATAACAACTAATAGTGTACATTCTAAATAATGTTATTATATTTTTATTATTAAATTAAATTTATTAATAAAATTTTATGGCAAGAAGAAGGAATAAAAATCTAAGTGAAGAGGACTATTTAGAAATACAAGAATTTGTTTATAGTAAAAATGTTGAGGAGGACAAGTTTCTAACCTCAATGTCTGTAAACTACAAGTGTAAAAATGAAAATCAAGGTAAGGTTAGAGATTCTATAAGGAACAATGAGATTACTATTGTTTCTGGGTTACCTGGAACTGGTAAAACTTTTTTAGCTTGTGCTGAAGCTCTTAAATTAATCAAATCAAAACCTAAGTTTAAAAAAATACTATTAGTTAAATCAGTTACACAACTAAAAGGTGAGGAGTTAGGTCATTTACCTGGAGACATCCAAGAAAAATTTGACCCATATATGGGTTCTTTTGTTGATAATTTTGAAAAGATTATTGGTGAGTCATTAACTCATAAATTAAGAGAATTAGGTTTAATAAACATCCAACCGTTAGCTTTTGTTAGGGGGAGAAGTATTGATAATACTATTATTATTGTTGATGAAGCACAAAATATCTCTATTGATAATATGAGAACTTTGATGACAAGGATAGGTGACAACTCAAAGATGGTTATTTTAGGTGATGTTAGACAAAAAGATATTAGGAATAAAAAAGATAGTTCTTTAGAGGTGGTGTTAGATAAGTTTAGTACTATTGAGGGTTTTGGTTGTGTGGAACTTAGGGACCCCAACGATGTTGTTAGAAACCCAATAATAAAAATAATAGAAGAAATTTTTGAAAATATAGTATAATATGAAAATAGGTATATCTATAGATGGTGTTTTAAGAGATTTATTTAATCAAATAGAAGAAACACATAAAAAATATTTCCCTACTGATGAAGGTGAGGAACATATAGAGATTAAAGATTACGATTTTGAAAAATGGATAACCTTCCCCAAAGAGGAAGTAACCCAAGGTGAAATGGAGTTTAACCCAAACTTCAGTGAAGATGAATTTTTAGAGTCAGAACAAAATACAGAATTATCTGAAACAGTAAAACAAACAACCGTTGATGAATTTTTATATGAAAAATGTACTGTCGAGATATTTGGTTATGCAGATGAAATGGTAAAATCTGCTGTAGAAACAGTAAACCAATTAATTTTAGAAAACCCACAACATCAATTTTATATAATCTCAAGGGAAGGTGGTTTAGCTATACCATCAACACTTTTCTTTTTATCTAAAACCAAATCCATATGTTCTAACATAAAATTTGTTACCGAACATAGTAAGGTTTGGGATTATGTGGATACCATGATTACCGACCACCCAAAAGTTGCTAATTCAGTACCTAAAGGTAAATTGGTGTTATTAATTGATAAAGAATTTAATGAAAATATAAAACAAAGTGGTACTAGGGTTAAAAGTGTGAAAGAGATTGATGTTAAAGTTTTAGATACTTTTAGTGAGGCAATAGAAAAAGGTGACTCTAATAGTGAATGGATTTTATAAAAAAAGAGTTTACAAATAACAAAAAGATATTATTAATTAACTATGAATTTATTTGATATAGCAGGAGAAGAATATTATTTCGATTTAGAAACTATAGCCGACTTTGTTAGGTTGGACGGTGGTAAGTCAAAAAACGGTTTGGACTATCTTCTAACTAAAAAAGATGAAAATGAAGAAACCGTTATTGAAAATAAAGAATTACAAGAAGAAATGTTACAAGGTCCACTAATAGATATGACTAAGTGGGATTTAACTAAAGCTATGATTGAGACTATTTTATCAGAAAATGGTATTGTAGATGAAGCCATGGGTGTCACCAAGTTAGGTGAACAGTTATCAATCCCCTTCCGTCTTTCATTTAACACCTTAGTAAAACATAAAATAATAAAAAACAAATAATAAAAAAAAATGGATAAAGAAGAAATTATTAAACAAATAGAAGATAATATAGTTAAATTATCGGAAAAGAATTTTGGTATTTATTTTTTCACAGCTGACACAAAAGGAGCTCCCGCAGGGAGTATAGCTAACATATATGAACACGTAAAAATGTTAAATGATTTAGGTTATAAAGCTTATGTGTTACATGAAAAAAATGATTACCAAGGGGTTGAAACATGGTTGGGTTCTGAATACTCTAACTTACCACATGTATCAATTGAAAGTAACGAATTAAAAGTGGGTGGAACTGATATTGTTGTTATACCAGAAATTTTCGCTAATGTATTAGAACAAATTAAGTCATTACCTTGTAGAAAAATGGTTATGTCACAAGCTTATGATTATATTTTTGAAATGTTAGAACCAGGTAAAAATTGGGCTGATTATAAAGTTAGGGACGTAATAACAACATCCGAAAACCAAAAAGAATATTTGAAAACATTATTTAATGTTCCAGCTATTGAGGTTGGTACTACATCAATAGGTATACCTGATTACTTTACAAGTTCTGAAGAACCGAAAAAACCAATTGTAAATATTTGTACTAGAGACCCTAGAGACACAGTTAAAATTTTTAAAACTTTTTATGTTAAATATCCCCACTTAAAGTGGGTAACATTTAGAGATTTGAAAGGTTTACCAAGAGAAAAATTCGCTAAAGAATTAGCTGAATCTTGTGTAACCATTTGGATTGACGATATCTCTGGTTTTGGAACTGTACCTTTAGAATCTATGAAATGTGGGGTACCAGTTATTGGTAAAGTACCTAATATGGTACCAAATTGGATTACAGATAAAAATGGTTTGTGGACTAATAATGTCAATAATATTGTGGATATATTAGGTAACTACATGCAAGCTTGGTTAGAAGATTTAGAACCTTCAGAATTATATGAAGAAATGTCTAACACAGTAAATGAATATACAATGGACAACCAAAAAAAATCAATTGAGTCCTACTTTGAAAACCTAACCAATAAGATTAAAGAGGAGTTTGAAACATCATTAAAAGATTTAAAATCAAAAGATTTAGATGAGGAAACTTTAATAACAAATTTACAAAAAGAAAAAAATAATGGATAATAAATTAACAGTTATAATACCAGTACATAGAATTAATGAAGAAGAGAAGGATTACTTCGCAAAGGCTATAGCTAGTATTAGAGAACAAAAAGTGTTACCAGAAAAGGTCATGTTAGTGGTACCTAAAGAAGGTGATGTTAAAAAAACATTAGAATCGTTTGATTATGATGATAAAATTAAGGATAGATTAGTTTTCGTAGAAAATGATGGTAATTTAGACTTTTGTACACAAATAAATTTAGGTGTCAGTAAAACAGATACTACGTGGTTCTCTATTTTAGAAATGGATGATGAATATTCTAAGATATGGTTTGATAATTTTAACAAGTACTTAAATCATTATGACGATGTAGACGTATTTCTACCGATTGTTTTAGATACTAATACAGAAGGTAAATTTTTACATTTCACTAATGAACCAGTTTGGGCTAAAGAATTTTCTGAAAAATTAGGCTTTTTAGATAATGATTCACTATTAAATTACCCACAATTCCAAATCTCTGGTGGTATATATAAAAAAGATACCTATGAAGTCGTTGGTGGTCTTAAACCATCTATTAAAATGCAGTTTGTATATGAATTCTTTTTAAGAACCACATATTACGATAAAAAAGTTATGACAATACCAAAAGTGGGTTATAGAAAAACTAACATGAGAGAAGGTTCTTTGTTTTATGATTATAGTAATGGTGATAATAGAATGGACCCATTAGAAGCTAGATTTTGGTTTAATACCGCTAAAAAAGAGTGTTATTTTAAACAAGATAGAGAAATAACTTACGATAAAGAAGTTGAAATAGTAGAATAATGTCAGACCAACCAAAGAAAAGGGGTAGAAAACCAACAAAAAAACCTTACTTTGGTCCAGAAGAAGAAGAAGCAGTAAAGAAATATCTTGAACTTGGAAAATTAATAGAAGACCCTAACACACAAGATGGGTATAGATGGACAGGTACGACAGAGGAGGATATCCAAAGAAATAGAATCTATAGTAAACACTTAAGAGCACCACTAAATAAAATGGTGGAGAGTATTATTAGAAGGTATAAACTCTATTCAAAAACAATGGAGTTTGAGGATTTACATGCAGATGCTTTAGGGTTTATGCATGTTAAATTCCATAAATTTAAACCAGCTAAAGGTAAGAAATCTTATTCTTATTATGGGACTGTTTGTAAACATTATCTTTTAGGTAAACTAATCAAAGAAGATAAGAAAATGAAACAGAACCTAAATTTTGATGACGTAATACCTATGGTTGAAGAGAAAGATGAACTGATTTATAGTATTGACGAACCAAGTTTAGACTTAAATTTATTAATTAAGAATATCGCATTATCCATTAAAAAAGAAATGGATAGTAAAATATTGAACGAAAATGAAAGAAAGGTAGGTGAAGCATTAGTTTCTATACTTAGTAATTGGGAAAATCTATTTGATGATGATAATGTTCCTGGTAAAAATAAATTTAACAAAAATCTAATTCTTTATTACATGAGAGAAATGACATCCTTAAACACTAAGGATATAAGGAATGCTATGAAACGTTACAAAATCATATATAATGTCCTAAAACAGGAATCAATTTAAAATTATTTATAATAGATATTTATAGTAAAAAAGATTATGGCTAGACCAAAGAAAAAAGAGGTTAAATTAAGTACTGATAGTTTTTTAGGTATGGCTCAAGAAGCTTACAACGAACTAGTAGAACAAAGAAGTACTGCAATTAGACAAATCAATGAAAACAAAAAAAAGGTAGAGATTGATGATGTACATGATTTGGTTAATTTAAATAAGGCTAATACTGATTTACTTAAATTAGTAGATAGTACTATCGATAAGAAATTATCTTTAGTTAAATTAATGAGTACACTAGTTTTTAAGGGTGATAATATTACCACAACTAGTAATGAAAATTTAACCCCAGAGGATATGGAACTACTTAGAGACATGTTTACAGAGGGTAAAAAAGAAGATTAATGGGGGATATTGAAAAAAAGAGTGAGGTAGAAAAAGAAATTGGTATTTTCAAAACTATAAATGATTTACCAGACTCAAAAGCTGCCAACTCTTTTAGAGATGTTAAGTCAGCTAAAAAAAATATATTACCTTATTTATTAACAATGTTATCGACAGCATGTGAAGATTCTAGTAGAGATTTACAAGCGGTACCACCAACCCCAGATGAAGAAGGTGATTCTAAATTTAAGGTACCCACATTCACCGCTCAACCACCTTCAGGTGCATTATTAAAAGCAACTGGAGGTAATAAAGTTAAATGTAACTTAATTAGAATACTGATTGAAATACTAATTGAATTTTTACCAGAATTAATAAGAATAATTAAAGAAGCTGTAGTTGTCGCGATAAGGGAAGCATTATCTTGTGGTTCTGACTTCCAAATACCAATAGGCACTACACAAATTGTTGATATTGAAACTATCGACCACAAAGGTATATTAAAATCAGACCCAAACACAAACTTATTAGGTGGTATATTTTTTGGTGGTGAAAATGATTTTAATAGATGGTTATATAACACAATGCAAACACCAGGATTAGCTAATACGTGGGAAGGGCCTAACGGACCTTTAATGGATGTTACATACATACCACCAAGTCAAATCATGTTTCAAATTTCACCAAATTATGATGAGAATAGTGGTAAAACGTATAATGATTTTATAAGTGATTATATGGCCAGTATAGAACTATTCAACCAAAAAATAGTTTTAGGTAATTTGATGAATAGTTTTTTTAGTAATGTAACATCTAATTTAAACCCTAGTGTTAGTCAAACTATGGATGAAGAAAAAACTGATATGATAATGGAAAAAATATTAGATACCGACCCATGTCAGGAGAAAGAAGTTTTTGATGATAGTTTTTTTAAATTTTCTAATGATGAAATGTCTATCATGGAAAAAAGAGCACAAGAAAAAAGAGATGGTGTTGTTGAAATGGATTTGGGGTGTGGTATTTTCGCTTTTGACTTTAGGTCTGATAATGTTGGTTTAGAATCTGATTTAAATGATTTAGATAAATTAGTTGAGGATAATAACCCACAGAAAATGGATAAAAAAATAACCAATGTTTTAAACACTTTACAAGACAGTGTAGCATCAGCCGATAGTCCGAATTCAGAATCAATTAAAAGAAAGTTTGAGATTGACGCTATCGTTAGTTTACCTAAAGTTATGTGTAAAGCCTCAATACTAACACCAAAAATATTGGGTGTGTACAACCTTTCAAATTATATAGTTAATAATTCAACATCTACTGAAAGAACTAGTTATGATTGGGCTAAATCTAACACAGTTTTCTTCGAGTACGTCTTGAGAGAATCTTTAGCTGTTCTAGTTAAAATAGTGTTCAATAAGTTAAAGTTTGAATTAATGAGGTTAATAGCTAAAGTAATACAAAAAATAATCAAGAGTATTACTAAGAAAAAGTTGAAGATATTAGCTAGTTTTGCTTTACCAGCAGTGGCCAATGCAGTAACTGGTTTAATAAATAAAATACCACAACCAGAAGTTGCTGGTTCACAATATAAATAAAATATAAATCATGGAAAAACGTAACCCAAATAAAGTAAAACCCAGTCCGGATAAATGTGGTGGTAATAGGGAAGGTACTAATTTTAAAAGTCCTTCATCCGTTTTAGATTCTTTACTTAGTTTATTTAAATTACCTACTTTACCATCAAATAATATAGTACCATCAGCTTTATTAGCTTATGGTGGTAACATGAAACCTGGATTAAGTCCCGAAAAAACAGCTGCTAATATAATACGTAGAAAGGCAGAAGCGGGATTACCTGTTGGTCCATTACCAGGTGGTGGTTTAGCACCAGATGAAATAATGGAAAAAATAAGAATGGAGGAAATATATAAAGCTATAGAAACAGAAGCTAGAATTGATGTGTGTACTAAAGCTGGGACACAATTACAAGCTACAGGTGGTAATGCCGGTGGACCAATACAAGTTTTTGGTACAACGATGAGTACTACATGTGGACATGGTCAAATGAGTTAAAAATGAAAAATCTAGATAAAAAAAGTAATACTAATTTAATGGAACTTAAACTTAACTTAGCTAAAGACTATGAACTAGTTAGAAAAGAGTTAATGAATAAGTTAGAACATTGGGAATCCATTAAAAGGGTTTATGAATCAGTTTTAATAGAATTAAAAAATAGAAATTTAGAATAATATGGCTAACCCAAGAAACATATCATTAGGTAAAGGTGGTGCTAGAGGAAATGATAGTGGTAAAGCCTTAAGCATGCAACCAATAATGTATATTGGTAAAGTTTTAGAGATAGACAAAGTTTACGCTTCTAATAGGGTGAGGGTCTATATAGAGAAATTTGATAAAGATTTAAAAAACCAACCAATTCCTTGGTGTACACCATTTTTACCTTTACATTTAAATATAGTACCAAAAAAAGGGGAATACGTTAAAGTTATATTATATGATTCACAAAATGGTGAAAGTTATAGAGAATATATTGGTCCTTTAGTACCACAAAAGGGTGAGTTTTTAAATTTTTCGGATGAAACAAATTCTAGAAGAGGTAGAGAAGGGTATAATTTAAATTTTAATACCAGCCCTAATGTAATACCTAAAGCTAAAAATGGTTTATATCCAGATGAAACAGATATTGCTTTACAAGGTAGGGACAACACTGATATTATATTTAAAAAATCACAAGTCATAATTAGAGCTCATAAATTTTTAACAGATAGACCATATGAAAAAAATGAAAAAAACCCAGCTTATATTCAAATAAATACATTAAATTCAGTTGGGTCTAAATTATTAGATAATCAAATTGAGGCTAATAAAAATTCAACAAAAAAAATTAAATTAAGTGATGATAAATATAACGATACAAGGACTGATATTAATTTAGTTAGTAATAAAATATATTTAATTGGTAGGGATAGTAGTTCTTCTATAATACAACCATATTTTAATGATTCTGAAGAGGAGAATATTGAAGATAAATTACACCCTATAGTTTATGGTGATGTACTCAAAGAATTTATACATAAACTTTTTAATTGGGCAAAAGCTCACCAACACCCATACGCTAACTTACCTCAAAATAGAGAAATGAATTGTTTTAAAGATTTAGAAAATTGGATGTCTAAAGAGTTGCCTAAACTAAATAGTAAAAATATTTTCGCTGGTGGTGACGTAGAATCAAATAAAGAATTAGAAAATTATAAAAATGCTAACCAAGGGAGTTTAAGTACAGTAGATAATCCAAAACCTGAAGGTTCTATTAATAGGATTAATAACCTAATAAGGAGGTCTGATGAAGATAATGAACCAGAATTTAAAGTAGAATCTAGAAAAGTATCAGATGAAAACGGAAACCATTTAGTTGAAATGGATATCACAAACCCAATTACGGGGGAATTACTTGTATCTATAAGTGGTGAGGGCTCAAATGAATCTTTAGCTTATGGTATTGCTGTCGGTAATTTGGTTCAAAAACTAAAAGAAAATGGTACCAAAATGAAAGATATATTTAAATTAATACCACCACTCCAAGATATAATAACAAACTAATAGATTATTATCTTTTTCAAGATATTTATTACTAAAAGATATCAATGAGTATACTTAGAACTTATTTCAATAAAGATGCTGTTATAGTTAAGGATTCTTGTGTTAATACAGGTAGAAACCCAATAGCTGAACTATTTCACGGTGGTTCAACAGATTTTAATAAATTAACCTACTCTAGGTATATTTTTAATTTAGATTTAACAGATTTACAAAATAAGATACAAACTAAAGAATATGGTTTAAGTGGTCTTACACATAAAATCAATATTACAAATACCTCTCAATTCGATGAAGAACATTATTGTAAAACAGTGTTAGCTTCTTGTGGTGAGGTTAAAAGAGCTACAGCTTTTGATTTAATGTTATTTGAAGTCCCAGAGTTTTGGGATGAAGGAGATGGGTATGATTATGTAAACTCTAAAGCTTTAACATGTGAAGGTGGTGACCAAGTATATTGTGAAGGAGCTGTCAATTGGAGTGAACGGTCTTCTAGTGTTTGTTGGTCACATAATGGTGTATACGCCGACCCAACGGCTTGGTACTCAGGAACATCTAGTTGTTGTACAACCACTGGTAATACGGGTACCACAATAAACTTAATAAAAGGTTCACAACATTTTGACCATGGTGATGAAAACGTATGTATTGATGTCACAGATTATGTTAACGGTTTATTATTAAGTGGTGAAACTAGTTGTAGTTTAGGTTTAGCTTATGAGTATGGTTTTGAACAAACATTACAAGATGATACTTGTTATGTTGGATTTTTTACAAGAGATACCCAAACAGTTTATGAACCTTTTATGGAAAGTGTTCATAACGACTTAATTAAAGACGATAGGTGTAACTTTTACCTTAATAAGACTAATAGACTATACTTATTTGTTAATGCGGGTGGAGAACGTGTCAATGCAAGTTTCTCAGGTGTCACACTATATGATTACGAAGATAATATTTACCAAGAGTATCCAGCTAGTGCTATACAACAAGCAACAACTGGTGTTTACTATGTAGACGCTTTTGTTGGTTCTAGTGGTTATTGTGGTAATTTACAATTTACAGATGTATGGGGTGGTATTACAATTAATGGTACAAGTGTGGGTGACGCTGAACTTAACTTTATAACAAAAGAACTTGAAGATTATTATTCTATTGGTTCTAATGATAAAAGTGGTTTAGGTGTTGGTAATTCTAAAAACATATCCATTTATGATTACCATTTTACTTTTAGTGGTATTAAACGAAAAGAAAAAATTAAACGTGGTGATACTAGAAGGTTAGATATTAAAGCTTGTATACCATATACAACCAATTATAAACCTATCGATAAAATTTATTATAGAATTTATATTAAAGAGGGTGAAACTCAGATAGAGTATATTGATTGGGAGGAGGTTAATAGAACTGAAGATAGTAATTATACCTTAATAGATACATCTTGGTTCATACCAAATGATTATTACATAGAATTTAAGTTAGAATCTAACAATCAAGTTAGAACTTACCATGACATTATTCAATTCGAAATTGTTTCGGAAAAGGATTGGTGTGTTAGAGGTTTAAAATAATCTCTTATTCGTTTTATGAAAAACCAGGTTGGTTATAGTATTCACCAGATTTTTTAGTATTACTAATCTTTCTATCTAAGTCATCAACCTTACCATCCTTATTTAAATCATCTTTATCGTATTGACTTATATCCTTCTCACCTTTAAGATGTTTAAAAGCCATAATAATTTCATAAACACCCAAAGCAACACCTATACCAGATAAAATTACCACAAGTGGGTGTACTAGTTTTCCAGCAATACCACCAAGAGCATGTTCTAAATGGTGTTCCCACCCTTCAATTACATCAGTAATAAAATTACCATCTACTAAATGTTTATGACTAATAGCAGCACCTAAAACAACAGCTTCTGCTATAGTAAATAAAGTAGCACCTACAAGATGACTTAAATGTTTAAACTTGAAAGTACCAGGACCACCAACTTTTTTGGTTACAAAACTACAACCAATAAATACACCTTGTGTTATTTTACTAAAACACCACTCTAATAATTTTACTGGTCCCTTTAAACACCAACTGATAATACCACCAATTTTTTCCATTAGTTTAGAAGCTTTACTACCTTCTTCATTTAGTATTTCAGAATTACCACCAAACAAGTTAATAACATTAGGTGACCAATACTCCATTAATTCATCACTTTCTTGAGTTACACCATTTATAGAGTTATTAACACTCTTTGATTGTACGGCCATCATAAGTCCAGCAGGGTTTTCTTTAGCACTCAACCAAAAATCACTAGTTTGTTTTAATTGTTCTAACTCAGTATCTCTTTCTTGTGGGGGTAAATTTTTAAATTTTTCTAAGTCACCTGTTATCTTATCTTTGGATTTATTAATCTTATTTTTAACAACACCCATAACTTTCTCCCAACACCAATTACCAAATTTAACTATATAAGACCAAACCTTTTTTAGAAATTCACCAATGTTGTTAATTAATTTTTTCATTTTAGTGTAAAAAGATTTAGCTTTTTCAACACCTTTATTAACAGCATCTTTTGTGGGTTCTATTATATTATCCTTAATCCAATCCCACCCACCTTCTTGGATTAATTTTTGGTTTGGTAAAACGGATTCTATTATGAATGATTTTTCTTCGGTATTAAAGTAACTACTTTTTAAACAAGACTCAATGAATACATTACTCCTTGTTGTATTAATTAAAATAGTTTTACTATTAATAAATGTTCTCTCTAACCTTAAGTTAGATTCCATGATATTTCTTCTCTTATCGAACCTTCTCATAGTAATTATTTTTGTAACCAATAAATAGTACCGTCAGTACCAATACCAAATTCATGAGGGTGTTGTTTCATATAAGACTCAGCGTAAGACTTGAACAATCCATCAGCATCTTCTACTGAAGTACCGTAAGCTAATTTAACTTTATTAGTTTCTTTATTTATCTCTAAACCTAATTTAGCTAAATCCCTAGTTTCTGTTTTAGTTACTTGACTTTTTAAAGCTTTTTCATAATACTCAGTTCTATCATGTTTATCTTGTGCAGCTTGTTTATCCATTTGATATAATTTCAAACCACCACCTAATAATGTAACAGCTATTAGACCTCTAGCTATCCAATCTTTAATACCCTCATCTAAATTTTGTATTTCTTCTTCAGTTAAAAAATGTTTTGTTTTTAACACATGGTTCACTTCAAATTTATGATTAGCTTCTTTAATCAAAGTAGATTTATTTTTTCTTTTAATCTTCATATTCATTTTTTTTATTTACACAATAAATTAGCTATCTTATGTTGATAGGTGTTTAAGTTATCTAAATCATTACCCAACCTCTCATTATCTTTTTTTAATTGAACTAATAACTTTTCTATTTTTGGGTCATCTTCTTTTGAGACATGTGATTTATTAATCAAATCAACTAAATCTTCGTAAGTATCAACACTAAAATCATCACATATATTACGTTCAGTACTATTGGAGTTAGCTAAATCAGTTTGTTTATCTGATTCTTCTTTTAATATCTTACGTATTAAGTTTTTCATTTTTATTGACCAGGTGACTGAATATTTTGTAAATCTACTGTATAGAAATCAGAAGCACTCATCCCAGCATTTTTATATTTTTTAGCTTTTACTTGTTTCCAATTTTTGTTATTAAACTTCTTTCCTTTATCTAATTTCTTTAGTTCTTTATGAATTTCAGGAGAAA
>WLWF01000313.1_pt1 | contig 47619 bp, 50 predicted proteins | sample 6718331 | NCBI WGS metagenome assembly WLWF01 (sample SAMN12718692, study PRJNA515312) | sponge metagenome | isolation source: marine sponge | host: Mycale hentscheli | place: New Zealand: South Island, Marlborough, Capsize Point | collected 2003-05-01 | reverse complement strand
CGATACTTTGAGCTAACCATTTCACGCCCATTTCAGGTATGCCCGTATGTTTTTCGGTCGAGTTACAGCACCACACTCGTGCCCATACCTGTATATTTGAGAGGCCGCGCGTCATTTACCGGTGTGCCCCGACTTACGCCTCTCGTGTTGCTAGCAATTCACATATGTGTAGTCATAGAGCCGAACCATTGTCGCCTTTAATCATACCTAATTAAGCTACTCGTCTAGCTATTTACGCCGCCAAGCTCTGTGCACGGATGCACTTACTTCTTGACTGACGATTTGTATTGTATTACCGGTTTTATGCTCAATAATTGGTACATAACTGTACGTTTGGGTTGTTGAGCAATTAACACAGGTTTTGTAGCCCATATCTAATCGCAACCGTGGTATATTTGTTCCGCATTTACAATACATAGTTTATTTTTTGTTACATTTATATTATCGATTTATGTTCGTATTACATTTGTAAATTTAATACATATCCGCTTGCCACTGAGGTATACCTGCGTTGTATCTCTCCCAATACTGACGCTCGATCGCCTCAATCTCTACTTTTTTGAGTGGTTTGTGGCTAAACTTTCGTTGTTTTCTTTGTTTCTTCATACATTTTAGCTATTGCGACGTGCATGACGTGGCTGTGTATAGCACAGTAGTCATCACCGTCTGCTTCAAAATCCGATAGTTGCCAATCGACACTATCATACATTAGTTCCATTGTGACGTCAGCAACACCTTGTGCGATTTCGTCAAGTTTTTTCATTTTACTCATAATTCTTTATTAGTTACCATTTATAAAATCTTTATGTTTGGTTACCATCCATTCACAATTAGAGAGCACGTGACCAGCACCGTGTAAGAATGCTTCGATTACTTCGCTATCGTCAGCTAAGTCGCTTACATCATATCTATATGCTTTACCGTCAGTAAAGTCCATAATAAATACGTACTGTGCTTTTTGGTGGTATGGCGTTGGGTTATTTTCTTCTTGCATTTCGTGCCATTTAGTTATTGTATCACTCATTACCATTTAGTTTCGTTAGGTGCTGGACCTAAAAATTCATAAAATTGTTTTTTGTATATAGCTAATTTAACTATAACTTGGTGTGTAAATTTTCTTACTTTGTTCATAATTTAATCTCCTGTATAATCGCCGGCATTTTTACTTGCGTAATACTCTGCACATCCGGCATCATGCAGTTTACGTAATTCGGTATATCGATCGATATTATCTAGTTTATCGTCAATCTTAGCTTTCATTTCTTCTTCCGACTGTGCCGGCAAGTAGCTAATGTGGTGCGGAGCAAAGTTAAAGTGTTCGCATCCGTAGCCAGTAGCTAGCTTACCGTTATAAGTCGTCCACTCCTTGTAGTGGTAGGGGATACCCCTATGCAAAAGCATCCCAGATAGTTTTTTTGTCTTCAACATAAGTTAAGCCTTTGTAGTTAAACCATTGATAAATTCCGTCTTTATCTTTGTCTTCATTATATTTGAAACCGAATGAAGGTGGCAGATTGCCTACTGTGTATGGTTTGAATTTGATACCATTAAGTTTAATGGATTTGTCGGTTGATATTTTAAATTTTTGCATAGGTATTATTTTTATTTGTTACATATATATTATCGATCGGTGGTCGTGTTTAGTTTGTAAAAGTTCCATCGTGGTACATAGTGTGTATTTTATTTGATACACTCTGTGCTACCCACAGTTTAGTGTGAGAGTAAGTTCTACCCTTACTACCGGGACCTTTAACTCGTACTTGTACACGTTTGTATTCTCGATCGGTTAACCCAGAGCAATAGTCGCCCTTAGTCACTTCAATTCTGTGTTTGCGATTCTTCGCTAGTCGTGAGTTTTTAACGTACTCGCACGCTTCTTTCATTGTCATCATTAGTATCCGTATTTTTCGGTGTAGTATTTAATCCACCCAGTTTTATTTCTTAATTCTCTAGTTATAGCGTAGGGTATATCTTTTACATTTCGATCGACCCAATCAACTATATATTGGAATCTTGCTTCAGGACATGGTATAAGTACTCGTTCATAGAGTGGAAAGTAATTGTCTTTAGTATTAGGTTTTACTTTACGCACTTGATTTATTTGGTATAAGCGATCGAGGTTACTGTCGATTCTTACATAGCCAGAGTTATAAGAGTATATAAATCTACCGTCTTTTAGTTGGAATTTTTGTGTTCCGTTTTTATTTATTTCTATTAGTTTCATACTATTATATTATCGTTAGGTGTTCGTATTATTTTTGTATATTTGATTAAGTAAATCTTTAACCAACATTTCTTCAGTCTCGCCATCTTCTAAGTGGCAATCTACCATTACAAAGAATTCTACTTGTTCTTTTATATTAGCGTAGCTATCATAGTTAGCTTCGAATTTAAAGGCATTTAGGGTATCTTCATCCCAATAAAACTTATTTTCCATATTATTTAAATTTAGCCGCAACTTCGCGAATTTCTGATTTGTCTTCATTGTCTAAGCCCGGTGTTTGTTGAGCATACATTCTAAGTACATAGTGTACAAAGATACAATCGTTTTCGGTGAGTTTAATAGTTCTCATTTGTTAGTGGATTTATAGTAGTTAATTCTTTCTAAGATTTCTTGTCTTTCTATAAGACCTTCCATTTGCTGTAAAATATCGGTAGACATATCTATTTTCTTACCGTTATCACAAGTTAATATGTATTGCATAGTAGTTATATTTTTTATTCATATATATTATCGAAGATACTTCGTATTAGTATTGTAAAAGAATGTACTTTGTTAGTAAGTTAAAATAGTGTTGTAGGTATAATACAACTTCTCTCTTCACTTAATTTAAATTAATGTGACAATAGGGTGTTAAGTATATATAATAAGAAGCTATCGTCGCATACCTAATTCGATCTGATTACCGAAAATTTAACAATGTTATAGGTGGTTGCTATACACATCAGGTTGTCTGATGCATATTGCGCTGAGTACTTGCCCCCAGCTAGGCTGATCTGTTCAACGTTATTTAGACTGGTGATGTACACATCTCAACGCGCCAGTATAATATCCAGTTCGGCTGCTCCAGACCGGGTTCGGATAGTCACCCTTGGGTGTGAACTAGATTACTTTACTTCGTCTAGTTCAACTCTTTCGATTACATTAGTTCGAACATTCGAAGGCATATCGGTAGATTGAGACCAATAACCTCTTTTAATCCAACATGGCATAATGTTTAGTTTAGGTAACATTACTTTAAGAACCTCATCGTGATTGTAAGTAATCTTTTGATTTTTGTTATTTACAAAGGTAATGATTTGGTTTCTACCGTACCAAGATTTACGGACTACGAAGTTTTTACGTTCGATAGGTGGGAAGATTTCAGATAGTTCTTGTTTAGATAGTTTTGAAATTGCTTCGTTTAATTTAGAATTTGACATAATTTAATTTATTTATTTATTATTATTTATTTACATTTATATTATCGAATACCGTTCGTATTCAGTTTGTGAGTTTTGACTTAGTAGAAGTCGTAATAGATATCCATTACTTCAGACTTCTGATCGTCAGTCAGTTTCCAGTAGTCTTCATTGAAGAGCTTCCAGGATATTTTTAACAGGGTGTAAGATTTACTTGACATAGTTTTAAGATTTAAAGGTTTAAAGGAATCGTTTATCCGTAGATTCCGAATGACGTTGGCGCTCCGTGCTGGACCATGTGTACGATGATTGATAGCAATGCCGTGATTATGAATCCTGTTGTTCCGATGACCAGTGCTTGGCCAGCATACTTTAGTATGACTTTGTGATTGAATTTGTATTTCATGTTGTTATTTATTTACATTTATATTATCGTTAGTTGCTCGTGTTTACTCTGAAAAGAATAAAGGTTCTTGACATCGTTGAAAGTAATGTACTTCAGTTAGTATACAGTCAGGCATGTATTTAATTACCTCAGGCTGTTCGATCATGAACTTATTTAATTCGTTTATGTATTCTAATCTTTTCATTGTTGTATTCTTTATTCATATATATTATCGGTTGTACATCGTGTCAGGTATGTATAATGCTATACATATATCAGGCATCAGGCACAGCATGGCAGACCAGAGCAGGATCACAGGGCAGTAGGATCCCCGGAGAAGCCAGGAATATCCCAGGGAACGGCTCAAGGATCTCGGAACCACGGGCAATGATCATGAAAACCTCGGGGGCTGGGCGAAATAAAACGGGTTTCTGTATACGCTTGGGTAGGTGTAAGTAGTAATGCAACCCATTACCCCTATATATCTAATAAAAATATGACACTAGGTAGTTATATATAATAGTAGCACCCTATTGTCGCTCTATGAGAGTGTAAAAACGGTAAAATACGCGTGAATATGAGTAATATAGAAAAAGATTCAACCATGGGTAAACAAAAACTGTCTGCAAAGGCTGCAAAAGCTAAAAAAACAAGAGATTTGGCTTATGCAAACACTAGAGACCGCGAAATAAAGCGAGCAGATAGTCAGCAAAAAAGAAGAGCTGCCAAAAAAAAGGGCCACCATCTTGCAGGGCTTGACTATGACCACAATAATGGCGAGTTTACCACTATATCGCACAACAGGGGAGGCACTCAGTCTAAAAATAAACCCGACGGAACTAAAAACGAAGCAAACGCATAACTAAATGGCAATAATATACTCCTATCCCAGGACGATTCCTAGTCCTAGTGATTTAATGCTTTTAAACGTTACCACAAATAAAGGCAACGAAACTAAAACAGCAACAATAGCTGACTTAGTGTCTCTTATCCCAGGTATTGTGCCCGGTGGTGGTACTGTAACTAGCGTGGGCCTATCTATTGATAATTCTGCTGCACTAAGCGTATCAGCCTTAAGCACGCCGATTACAACTTCCGGAACTTTAGCATTACAATGGAACGGCGACAACACTCAAGTTGTTTTAGGAGATGGCACATTGGGAAATTATGAAACAGGTAAAGTAGTTAGCGTTGCTTCCGGCGATACAAATACAATAACAATAGGCGGAACGGCCACAGATCCAACAGTAGCAGCCAACACAGCAGCCGTCACTAATGGTGGTAACAATTTAGCAACTGGTGATCAAATATATGATTTTGTTATTGATCAAGGTTATAGCACTGTAGAAGAATTAAATGATTTATCAGATGTACTGTATTCATCTAGAGGTCTTTTTGTTGGTGAAGTACCAGCGGGGGTGATTTCGCCAGCGCGGTACAATGTTTCTTTAGGTGATAATGCTTTAATTAATATAACAGAAGGTAGGTTCGATACAGCTATTGGCGAATCTGCTTTAGCTAGTGTTACTACAGGTACCAATAACACAGCAGTTGGCGGACTTGCGCTTGGTTATCTTCAGACTGGAAATGATAATACCGCTGTAGGCTACGATGCGGGCGGAAAAACTGAAGGAAACAATAATGTTTTTTTAGGTGAATCTGCTGGCTACAACACAAATAGTGATGACAGTGTATTTATAGGATACAGCGCGGGGCTAAGAGAGGGCGGAGAAAGTGTTTTAATAGGGTCCCAAACTGGACTCGAAGGAAACGTTGGCCTTTCACCAAAAAGAAATACTTTTTTAGGATATAAAGCGGGATATGGATTTGGAGGAAATGACAATATATTTATAGGGCATGAAGTAGCTGCCAACCCTCCAAACGAAGCAGACAACAGTGGTTCTAATAATATAGCAATTGGTGCAAGAGCTTTATATAAACTAGAGGACGGGAATACAAATCTTGCCATTGGAGAAGATACTTTAAAAAATATAACCTCAGGTAGTGAAAATTTTGCAATAGGATATAAAGCAGGAGAAAGCTTACAATTTGGTGATAGCCCAAGAAGTACGTTTATAGGTCATTATGCAGGACAGAGCAATGGAGCTAATGGAGCAAATGTTGCTATAGGGCATAATTGTTTAAATGCAGATGTATCGGGTACTAGTAATGTAGCTATAGGTAAAGATACGCTTTTACTTCTTGTAAACTCAGGGATAGCTGGAAACTCAGGCGGAAATGTAGCTATTGGTATTGACGCGGGACAGATACAAACTAGCGGTGAAGAAAACACGTACATAGGAAATAGAGCAGGGTCTGGAATAACTGCATCAAGCAGAAACACAATTATAGGTGCCGTTACTTCCGGAACACCTCCTGACACAGGAAACGATAATACTTTAATAGGTGTGGATGCAAATACATCGAAATCAAATGGAGTAAACCAGATCGTAATAGGATCAGGAGCTACAGGACATGATGATAACATAGCCGTAATTGGTAATGCCGCTACAACTTCTATAGATCCCCACGATGACAACACTACCAGCTTAGGTACAATTGGACATGGATTCACGGCTTTAGTTTTAGCCTCCCCAAATGGAACTAAATATACTATAACAGTAAGCGACGCAGGAGCTTTAGTCGTAACATAATTAAAACAACACATGGCAATAATATATAGTTACCCAAACGGATCATCGGCCTTAGCGTCAGACACGTTGACAATAACAAGAAGTTCAATTGACTTCCCAGTACCAAATCCTACTTTTACTTTAACGGTTGCGCAAATAGCAGCATTCGTACAATCGCAACTTGCCGGTGGCACTCCAAACTATATTCCGGTATTTAATACATCGAATACAATAATTGATTCTTCAATGTATTTAGATGACTTTGCCACCCCTACACTTCTTACTATAGGTAACGACACAAAGGTGCAAGGTAACCTAATATTGGAGCAAGACCAAGCTGATACTACTATAACCATTATATCAGATGCCAGTAATATTGGAGAGCAGCATAACCCTTCTATACAATTCGTGCAAGATGGAGGTGTGCAAAATGCAGCTATTGGTTTTAATATAGTAGATGACACTGGCGGCGGCACAATTCCAGGAACCGGCAACAGATTTTGGATTGTTAATGCAATGGACGACACTATTGGCGCAGGTGGTATAACATTTGGAACCGCGCAAGTAGACGGATGGGACAATGCTATTGCTAGATTTATGATCAGAGGTGACGGTAAAGGTTTATTTGGCCACCCAAATGCTAATTATACAAAAACCTTAGATTCTCAGTTTGAAATTTATGATGACAGGACAGAGAATAGCACGTCGGACTATTCCTTATCAGTATTAGGAATTGCAGATACAAGTGATCCAGGGGGCACGGGTGGTGCAGGCGGTATTATAAGCAGACTAAATCTAGTAAATGGAGTTACCCCTATATCTAGCCATGCAATTGGTATGGTTACTGGAACAACCTCTTCAGAAATATTAGCCACCGGAGATCTAGCTTTTTATGCGGGATCCGACATGGACACTTCCTCAGCCACCGGGTTTGCCGGGGTAATAAATAGTTCAGGCAATTGGCAAATCGGCGGAATTGGCCCTGGAGGCGTAGACTCAGGTTACCAGTTATACGTAGCAGGAGATGCTTGGGTTAGCGGAGCATTATTAGATAGCGGGCAAAACGAAGGAACCGCTGGGCAGGTTTTAACTTCTACCGGTACTGGTACAGCGTGGGCAGGTGGCTCTACAGGCACAGTAATTGGGGTTGGACAAACAGGCAAATTGCCTCTATGGACAGATGGACCGGCAGGAGAAATAGGCGATAGTCAATTAACTCAATTTGGCCCTAGTGGTAGCGGTCTTTATCAAATTAAACTTGATAATGCGGATAGATTTATTATTAACAAACCTAGCACAACAACTTCAGGAGATCCTGAGTATCTAATACAACAAGATGGAAACCATAAAGTATCTATGGGATGGGATGATGACGGGGCAGGTTTTGGTTATTTATATAATTGGGCCGGTAATGGATGGCGCTTTGGGTCCGCGGGTAATAACCCTGAATTAACAATAGTAACTACAGCAGGCTCCCAAGGAGTTGAAGTAGTTAATAATTTTTCCGTTGGTGGCCTTGCTACAATACAGGGTGATATTTCTATTGAAAATGGTTTACTAGATGGGAATGGATTATATGGTAACACTGGACAAGTGTTATCTTCAACAGGCGCTGGACAAAATGTAGTTTGGGCTGATTCCACGGTTGGGGCATTTAAAGAAGTAAATGAAGGTAATGGACTAGGTATTGTTAAACAGTCTAGAAATTCTAACTATTATGCTCCAATAGGGAATGAAGCTTTCGATGCCAGTCACAGTGGCTCTCCCTCATCTACAAGAGGAGCGGGAGGAGACTATTCGGTGGCACTTGGAGAAAATAGCTCAGCTATTGGGAATTATAGTTTTTCTTTTGGTAATAACGTTAGAGCGTTTAGTGATTACGATATAGTTTTAGGACATGACTCCGAAGCTACTGGGGGTAACTCAGTATCCTTAGGTTATAATAACATTGCCTCGGGGCCAGTATCAACAGCTATCGGTTACTTTGCTAACGCTAGTGGTGATAACTCCGTGGCTATAGGGTGGCGTGTTAATGCTACAGCTGCAGAATCAAATGTATTTGGAAAATATAATTTAACAACAGATGAACTATTTGTTGTAGGTAATGGAGATAATTCTCAAAGATCCGATTTATTAGTTGGTAAAGATAGCGGCGTAATTTTAGCCCCTAGTTTAGAAATAAGCGAGATATTAGACCCTAAATGTTTAATTACACTAGAGTATATAACAACAATAGCAGCAGGGGTAATTGGTACAGGGACTGAGGGAACAATACCAGTTTGGATAAATGGAAACCCATCAGTTACAATTGCCGACTCTATTATTACTCAAACATCCAACCCAAACCCCAAGATAGTAATAAGTGGCGCGTTAGAAGTAAACGGAGCAGTACAGCTAAATGATACTTTAGCGGTAACGCAGGTGGCTACCTTTGACGACCAAGCTGTTTTCGAAGCCGAAGCAAATTTTCAAGATGAAGTTACAGACTCTACAAGCAGCCCTGGAACTGCTGGTCAAGTGTTGAGTTCAACTGGAGATAAAGTGCTATGGGTGGATTATATAGAAGGAAATGTTACAGGCACAGGAACTAATTTAACCGTGCCAATGTGGTCTGGCAATAATACAACAAACAATCTTGCTGACTCATCTATTAGTTTTACACTTGTTGATCCAGGTAATTTAAATGATTACGGTATGCAGTTCGGAGGATTCTCTCTAGCAACTGGTCAACGTAACTCTATTGCTATAGGATATAACAACCGAGCTACAATGGAAGCAACATTGGCCACGGGCCACGGAACAACAGCTTCTGGCTTACACGCGGCATCCTTTAATTTTAGCACAACTGCTAATGGGAATAAATCTGCAGCATTTGGAAATGATACTTTAGCTTCCGGTACATCTAGTTTTGCTATTGGTAACGGGAATACCGCGGCTACTAGTTATTCTTTTGCGGGAGGTTTAAATTCTACAGCTAACCCGTCGTTAAATGGAACAACAGGTTTTGCTTATGGAAATGCTTTGAATATTACAGGTCAAGATGCTGCTGGATTTGGAAAAGGGAATACAGCAACAGGTAAACGTAATTTTGTTGCAGGCTCAAACAACCAAGTGGCTGGGGATAACTCATTTTCAATTGGAGCTAATAATACTATTACCGCAGGAGGAGCCACAGCAATTGGGTCTGTAAATGATATCTCAATGTTTGGAAGTTTTGCTATTGGGCAGTATAACGTGCTTAATAGTAATATTCAAACCGCAGCTTTTGGTTATAACTTAGTAACAGGTAGCAGGCAATATCAAACTGTTGTTGGAAATAGTAATATTCAAAATAGTAATGCCTTTTTTGTTGTTGGTACAGGTATAGATGACAGTTTGCGTAAGAACGGGCTTGAAGTATATAGGGATAAAGTAGTTCTGCCGGAATACGGAAGCGGTAATGTAGTTGGAGATTCGGCTTACAACTTAGAGGTTACTACAGAGGGTAAAATAATTGAAACAGTTAAAATCAAAAAGTATGTTTCTCTTATTACTCAAGCCGGGGCTAACAATGCACCAACAATAATAAACAATTTAGAAAACACCTTAGATCTTCCTCCAGGCGGTTTTGTTGGATGGACGTGGTTGTCAAGCGGAGAATATAACTTAGAACTAACAGGGGCTTTCGATAAGAATAAAACAGTAGTATTTATAAACGGTGGTTCAGCAGAAAATAATCACGACATTGCCTGGGAGGTTATTGATTCGGATAACTTAGTGATACGCACGCATAATAGTGATGGCAGGCTTACAAGAGCTTCATTGGAAATAAGAACTTATTAATTAGAATTATGGCTTGGAAAATATTAAACATGGAACACAAAACATCTGATGGTTTTGTAATTGAAGTAACGTCAACTTACGAAAAACAAGATGGACCTGGGTATGCTAGTGAAATATTCGTAAATGAATTTGAAGAAGTAACTGGGCCTGAGTTTATACCTTATGAAGATTTAACTGAAGAAATAGTTTTAGGCTGGGTTAAAGAGGCACTAGGAACGGATACAGTTACTGCGACAGAAGCAAATGTAAACTTATTAGCAAATATTAAAAAACAAGATATTGAAAACCCTGTTGTAGAAAGTGGATTGCCGTGGGGGTAAAAACCAATAAAATCGCGTAAGTATATAAAGTATACCCGGCACGGGATAGTGCAAACCAATAATAACATAAAACCAAAACCAATGACATTTTATTACCAGACTAATTCGTGGAGTAGTCAACCACAAGTATCCGATGAAACCAAAAAATTATGGGAGCACGTAGCTGAAAAGAAAAATTGGAGAATAGTACAACTTCCAAATGGATTCTATCAAACCGAACATCACACCTTAGAGGATAAGTGGGCGGATGTTACAAGACGCGAAACCATCGAAGGCGCTGAGCAAGCAATTGACAGCTCTGTAGAACACTACACAAAGAAGCTTGATTATTTAAAAGGGCCAAAAGTAGTAAAAACTTTTTAATACTAAATTAAATTTAATTAAATCAAATCATGACAGACAAAATTGTTAAGAATTTAAATTTTGGTGAATCCGCCAAAACAAAAATATTCAACGGCATTACTAAATTAACACAAGCCGTTAGCTCTACTTTAGGAGCTAGTGGCAAATGTGTTATATTAGAAGACAATACAGGTAAACCTGTTATAACAAAAGACGGGGTAACGGTCGCGAACTCTATAACCCTGTTGGATCCAGTTGAAAACATAGGGGCTACCCTTATAAAAGAAGCTGCTAGAAAAACGGTAAGTGAAGCTGGAGATGGCACAACTACCGCTACGGTTTTAGCACACGCGTTACTTGATAAAGCTTACGCGGCTTTAGAAACGGAATCTCCAAGAGAGCTAAAGAATGGAATCGATTCAGCTGTAGAGAAAACAATAAAGTATCTTGAAAAAATAGCAATACCGGTTGAAGGCGAAATGCTAAAGCAAGTTGCATCAATTTCAGCAAATAACGACGAAGAGCTTGGGAACAAAATTTCAAAAGCCTTCGCTTCAGTAGGAGAAACTGGGGTTGTTATGATGGAAGAATCGGAATCAACAAATACAACTGTTGAGTTAATAGAAGGTTCTGAATACGAAAAAGGATTAAAGAATTTTCATTTTGTAACAAACACTAAAACCAAGTCCGCAGAGCTAGAAGAACCGTTGGTTTTAATAGTTGAAAATGAAATTGAAAGTGTAAGAAAAATTCAGTCCGTGCTAGAGTATGTTATTAAAAACAAAAGCTCTTTATTAATTATAGCGGACGTAGAACCTCAGGTTTTAAATGCACTAGCAATGAATAAACTTAAAGGCAATCTAAAAGTTAATATAGTTGACGCACCAACCTTTGGGATAACCAGAAAAGAAACTTTAAATGATTTGGCATTACTAACAGGTGCAACAGTTATAAATGAAAATTTAGGAGATGATATGGACTTAATAGACCCAAGTCTTTTAGGTCATTGTTTGAAATCTGTTAGTAACGATGAAGGCACAATCATACAAATAGAGTCCATGCCGGCAGAGGTTGAAGATTTGGTTGCTGAATTAAAAAAGCAATATGACTTAGCCGTGGATTCAATAACTAAAAATAAACTTGAAAAGCGTCTTGCGAGATTGTCAGCTAAAGTAGCGATAGTTAAAGTAGGGGCGGATTCTGAAGTTGAGTTGAAAGAAAAGTTTGATAGGGTTGAAGACGCTATCTGTGCTACAAAAGCCGCAATTAAAGAAGGCATAGTTCCTGGTGGTGGCATTGCATTATTAAATGCTTCTGTTCTGATCAATGGTAAAAGCGAAGGTGAAAAAGTTTTATTAGAGGCAATAAAAGCCCCTTATGAAACAATACTTAGCAATGCTGGATTAGATATAGTTTATCCCCAAACTAAAAACAAAGGGCTAGACGTGGTTACAGGAAAAGTGGTAAATATGATTAAAGCAGGCATAGTTGATCCGCTACTGGTTACTAAAAGTGCACTTAAAAATGCGGCTAGTGTAGCAAACACTATAATTTCAACTGACTGTGTAATTAATAATCTACGTGTAGGCGATGAAAGCAATAGGTAGATATTTAATAATAAAAAAAGAAAAGGATACCACCACAACAACAGAAGGTGGGCTTATTCTTGCGGAAAAGCAGCGTGAAGATATAAGATATAGAACGGCTGAGGTTATAACTGTTGGCGATTTAATTGAGGGTGTTAAACCTGGAGATAAAATCTATTTTGATAAATCAGCAGGGCATAATATAGAAATTAATAAAGAAGTGCTTCAAGTTATAAAGTTACAGGACATAGTTGTTGTTTTATGAAAAGGCTAAATGTAGATATTTTGAAAACATCAAATCTACTCAAACATTATCGAATAATAAGACGATGGGCTACTAAGAACAACAACCTAACCGATGCTGATTTAGAATTGCTAATATATTTTGATTGTTTAGATCTTTTTACAAAGCAAGATTATAAAGCAGGAACTCTTGCTTATAGCTGGGATAGCCAAAGATGGAATAGACTTTTAAAAGATGGTTGGGTTGTTGTCTGGCGTAAAAGAAACAGAACAACGCAGAAATATCATATATATAAAACATCTTTTAAGTGTAGGCAGCTTATAGTAAGAATATATAAAATGATGCTTAATATAGAAGAAGTACCATTAATAAAAAAACCAAAAAGCTACAGTGATAAAGTTTTGCTGCAGGCAATTAAAAATATAAATTATGGCTAATTTTGACGGACCACAAATAAAATCTAAGACTATCAAGGCTGATAGTCCACAAGTTGCTGTGGCAGACACGAGCGGATACCAAGCCATGGCAGATGGGCTTGCCAGCATGGGTAGCAACGTTGCTGGGGCTTTAAGCTCTATTGATAAAAATGGTGATGGCAAAAAAGGTAGCCGCCTAGACAGGAGAATTGAAAAGGCAAAAGAAAAAGGCAATGAATCAAAGGTAGCTAGGCTGACGGGTAAAAAAGAAAGACGCGATATTAAAGATAAAAATAAAGCTAGTAGGATTGCCTCTAAAAATAAAGATAAGAAAGACGCATTAACTAAGTCGGAGTTTTTTAAAGGGCAAAAGTTTAATGAAAAGCAAAAAGAAAAAGGAGGAGCAACTTCTGATTCTCATTTGTTTAAACCAACGAGCTCTTTGAAACCTAAGGGAATAAGCGAGATGGAACCAGAATTCTCACTAACAACGCCTTTCGACATGAAGACCTTTGATAAATTTTCAAAAATAGCAAAAAAATTATAGCATGGCAGTATCAGCAGCACTAGCGGCGGGCAAAAGCTCGGGCGCATCAAATTTAACCGGAGGAATGAGCGGAATTTTTGGCCGTAAAAGAAAAAGAGGATCTAGACAAAGATTAGGAGATCTCGAAGAAAGAGTAAGTACGCTTGAAGGGGAAGAAGGATCAGGGGAAGCTACTGATAACGCAGCAGGCGGAATAGGACCTGTAGCAGGAGCAGCGCCTGAAGCAGCGGTAGAGCCAACCGAGCAAGCTGGCTTTGGTATGGCAAACAACGCTATGGCGCAAGCAGAAGTGTCGCCAGCAGAAGCCGCGGTAAAAAACGCGCAAGAAACAGTTATGAATGGAGGGTTTAGTCCCAATGCTGTTAGCGCTATGAAAGGAATGTTTTCAGGATCTGTAGGATCTTTACATTCTCAACTAGGTGGATTATTTTCCAATAATCAATAAATATATAACGCGTAAACACACAATTATGGATCACAAAATAAAAAGCCCATTAGATGGCACAGTAGGAGAAAGCCACGTATGGGACGGGCCTCTAGATACAGAAGGATTTCCCATGGGGAAGGGCAGCAGCTCAGGTATAACTGGGATGCAAATAAAAAAATACCCGTGCAAGTCCTACGATTTACAGCCACCGATAACTAAGAAAGTCCAAGGATAATGAGTCCTGAAGATATAAAAATTTATGCTATTAACTCCGCTACGCTGGGGGTAACAACGTTTGCAAATATAGAAATGACATTGAAGATTATTCTGCTTCTAGTAACAATTGGATACACCATCCATAAATGGATAGAAATGAAAAATAAAAAACAATGACTTATATACAGCACAACTCTCCGTTTTTAAAGCCAGCAGCACCTTCAAAAAAGAAATCTTTAGGCTATTATAACAAAGCCAATGAGACCGGAACGGGTGCGGCCGCGGGTGGCGGAATGACCGCTAAAGGAACGGCAAAATATAGAAGAGATAATCCTGGAAGTAAACTTAAAACAGCGGTAACTACCCCTCCTTCTAAGCTAAAGCCAGGAAGTAAAGCAGCTAAAAGAAGAAAAGCATTTTGCGCTAGATCTAAAAGTTGGAAGTCAAAAAGAGGTAAAGCTGCAAGACGCAGATGGAATTGTTAATATTATGAAATCAAAAGGACTAGGAGATTCAGTAGAAAAATTTACAAGGTTTACAGGTATAAAAAAAGTTGTGAATAAAATGCCTGGTAATTGCAATTGCAAAAAGAGACAAGACAGTCTAAACAGAATGTTTCCTTATAAACAATAATTATGGCATTTAAACTTAACGCACCGTTTCCAATAGATAATACTCCAGTGTACAATGTAGACATGGAAGAAGGTGTTTTAGGAAAGGCTAATAACAACGGAACTATTATTGTTAATAACAAAATTAAAAGTCCCGCAAAATTAAAAGAAGTTATAGATCACGAGATGGTTCATATAGATCAAATGAAACGTGGTGATCTTGACTATGATGATAAAAACGTTTATTGGAAGGGTAAAATTTATCCAAGGTCTTCAATGAATGAAGGAGCAAAAAAATTACCTTGGGAAAACGAGGCATATAAAAACGCATAAATAAAAAATAAATGGCATATTCACAAAAATTTGGAAAAGAAAAATTAGATCCAATTAAAATGTTATCCGACAAATTAAAAGAGGGTAGCGGGCTTTTAAAACTTACTGATCAAGACGGCGATGGAAACGTTACCAAAAAGGATCACTTAATGAAAATTGGTGTACTGGACAAAAGCGGCAAATATAATTCTGCAGCTACAATGTATGGAGCGCCTGTACATATGAAATCTGGGAAAAGTAAAATAGGGCACATATCAGGTATAAATTATGGAAGCCCTGTAAAACACGAGGGCGGTCCGGAGGGTCATATGCATGACGAAAAAAATCCTGATCGATACAGTTATCAATCTACAGACGTAGAAGCCGGTACAAAAAGGACTCGTAAAGCTAGAAGAAAATTAGCTAAGTCATTAACTGAAGCCGCTAACCAAGGCGTAGATGTGCAAGGGTATACAACCTCTGGGAGTAAAGCAAAATTAAAGCTAAAGAACAAAAGGCTAACGGTAAAAACAAAAGGTCAGGGCGGTGCTGAAGGTGCTGCGGTTGGGGGCCAAACATCCCTTAATACAGGCACTAAAGTTAAAAAGAAAGATGTTAGAAAGCAACTTAAGAAAACCGGTACTGTAACAATTAAAGACGGTAAAGTAGGATCAGGCACAACCCAAACAGTTACAAAAAAAGGTAGCGCGAGAATAGATACTGCTCGTGCTAAAGTAGCTAAAGAACGTGAAGAGAAAAAAAAGGCATTGGCGACCAAAAAAGCAAATGCTCAAGCTAATCGTGAAGCAAACAAACAAAGTACGAAGAAAAAAATAGACTCACGACGCGCAGAAATAAACAGCAAGCGCGAGGCCGCAAAGCAAAAACAAGCTGAAGCCAGAAAGGCGTATTTAGAAAAAAGAAATAAACAAAAACAAAAAAAATAATAACTAATTATGGCAATAGCAAAACAATCAGGCAGTGCGCCTTTTTATAAAACAGGACCTTTATATGCACACGGCCCCAATGGCACACACCCTATAGATCCTAAGAAAGAGGCCAAAAAGAAAGCTGAAACTAATGCTTCTAACGCCAAAAGAGTTTACGGTAAAACTACCCGAACTTCTACAACTGATAAAGACGGGCTGACTACGCATACGATTAGCACTCCTTATACACAATCTGGTGAAGGAACTGCTGGAATAGATTTAGGGCCAGACTTTAAGCCAACTGCTGAGCAAACAAGAAGAGCAAACGAAGCTAGAGCAAAAGCCAAAAAGAAAGGCGTAGCAACTAGGACTTATAAAACTTTTGACTTAAAGCCATCGGGTATTGTACCAGTTTCCGCATCTCCGAAAGCAGATGTTAAAATAAAAAAGAGACCATCAACACCTCCACCTCCAAGTGTACCATCATATAACTTTTCAATGCAAAAACAAAGCGGTTCAAAAATAATTGACAAAAAGGTTGGTGGCAACAATAGCAATCTTAGAAGACCAAAAAAGTCAAGCGGTGGAAATAGTTGCGGTTGTTGATAATAAACAGCAAATAATAAATCAAGTTAAATCAAATGAAAAAAATTTGGGAATGGCTAACTGGCAATGTAATAAAAGAAGTTGGGCAGGTTTTAGATAACCTAACAACTACTAAAGAGGAGAAGCTAGAAGCTCAGAGACTTATAACAGAAATACTAGAAAAAGCAGACAAAGAAGCACAAGAGCAAGTAACAGCAAGGTGGGAGTCAGATATGAAATCTGATTCATTTTTATCAAAAAACATACGTCCTATGGTGTTAATATACTTAACTGTTATATTTACTGTTTGCGCCTTTTTTGATGGCAACATAGGTCAGTTTAAAATAGCAGAAGAATATATACCAATATTTCAAACACTACTAGTTACCGTCTATGGAGCGTACTTTGTAGGAAGATCCTGGGAAAAAGGTAAAAGTATAGGTAATAATAAAAATGAACAATAAATTAAATTTAATAAAATGAGTAAAATAACAGAAGAAGAGTTAAAATTAGTAAAAGAGCAACAGGTAGAGTTAAATAAAGTGCTAGGCACAATTGGATATTTATCGGCTCAAAAACACGCAGAGTTGCACAAGGTTGCTGCCATTAACGAAAAGATTAATGAGCAGAAAGAAACACTTGAAAAAAAGTATGGCCCTATAAATATTAATTTAGAGGATGGTACTTATGAGGAGGTAACAACCGATGAGCAGTAACATAAGAAAAATTAGCATTGGCTCAGACTATAAAAATGATGCGATGCACTATTCTGTAGGCCAGTCGGTTTATGGTGGGCATGAGATAGCATATATTTTATTTGAAGCGGATGATAACTCTTATAATATTCATATAAAGAAAAATGACGAGGTATTGCCATGGAAGAAGTTCAATTCTAACATGGCTATATCTGTGGAGTACGATTTAGAATATTAATGCAAAGTTTAGATTGCTTTATTGTTAAACCAGCGGGAGGCAGGTACAATAATAAAACGAATGTAAAAGGGTCTTCTTTGATTACTAATACCAACATAGAAAGCTTTTGCCATATAAACAAAGAGGCTATCGTCGTTTCAACGCCTAAAAATTTTATCACCAATATAAGCATTGGAGATACTGTTTTGATACATCACAACGTGTTTAGGCGATATTACGGAATAAATGGCAAAGAAAAAAACAGTAGTACGTATTTTAAAGAAGACTTATACTTTGCCTATCCGGATCAAATATATTTATATAAGAAAAAAAATATATATATATCAAACCTAGATTATTGCTTTGTTTCACCAATAAAAGAAACAGACGTTTTAAACCCTCAAAAAGAAGTAAAGCATATTGGTATATTAAAATACGGTAATAATCAACTAGAAGCGCTTAATATTAATCCTGGTGATCTAATAGGCTTCAGGCCATTAAGAGAGTTTGAATTTGTTTTTGATGGGGTGAGATTGTATTGTATGAAATCTAATGATATTGTAATTAAATATGAACGTAAAGGAAACGAAGAAGAATATAATCCAAGCTGGGCAGCGAGCAGTTGAGGAGTTAATTAAAGTAGCTAAAGAAGCTATTGTTGATTCAGATGATGATATATCAGCTGATAGACTTAAGAATGCGGCGGCAACTAAAAAGCTAGCTATATTTGATGCTTTTGAAATACTTAATCGCATTGAGGAGGAAGAGAGTTATTTAAATAGCGACAACGCAAACAGTCGCCAAGCTTCTTTTAAGGGCTTTGCTGAAAAAAGATCAAAATAATGTACGAGCAAACATTATTTAAATCCTTACCAGATTACATAAAAGACAGTGTTATTAAAAAAAATAATAAGTCTAAAAAATGGGAATACGGATATAATGACGATTATGATGTGGTTATTGTAAGTAAATCCGGAGAAATTGGAGAAGTAATAGAAATTCAAAATTTAAAAATTGCATTACCTAAGTTTAGCTCTGGCGTAAAAACGCAAGAAAAAAAATGGGGAAGACAGGAATATCCAAAAGATCTTAGCAAAATAAAAAGCGTAAGAGATTGGCAAGCAAAACCCGAATATTTTAAAAACAAATGGTATGACTATATTGATGAAGAATTTAACCGCCGCGAAAAAGGGTTTTGGTTTTATAACAAAGATAAGTACATATATATTACTGGTGCTCATTACATGTACTTGCAGTGGTCCAAGATTGATGTTGGGGCAGCAGACTTTAGGGAAGCAAATAGATTATTCTTTATATTCTGGGAAGCTTGCAAAGCAGACGCCAGGTCATATGGAATGTGTTATCTTAAAAACCGTCGAAGCGGATTTTCATTTATGTCCTCAGCTGAAACTGTCAACCTTGCGACAATATCCTCAGACGCACGGTACGGCATATTGTCCAAATCTGGTGCCGATGCTAAAAAAATGTTCACAGATAAGGTTGTACCAATTTCCGTTAACTACCCCTTCTTCTTCAAACCCATCCAAGACGGTATGGACCGTCCCAAAACCGAACTCGCCTATCGCATACCCGCCTCAAAGCTTACAAGAAAAAAACTTGAGGCCAACGAAGCAAGTGAAGAACTGGAAGGATTAGACACAACTATTGATTGGAAAAACACAGGTGATAACAGTTATGATGGGGAGAAACTAAAACTGTTGGTACATGATGAATCAGGTAAATGGGAAAGACCTGATAATATATTAAACAATTGGAGAGTTACAAAAACTTGTCTTAGACTAGGTAGCAGGATTGTAGGAAAATGTATGATGGGTTCAACTTCTAACTCTTTAGATAAAGGAGGTGAAAATTTTAGAAAATTATACAATGATTCAGATGTTGCAAAAAGAAACGCCAATGGACAGACTCGCTCGGGATTATATAGTTTGTTCGTACCTATGGAATGGAATTACGAAGGATACATTGATACTTATGGGCTACCTGTATTCAACACCCCTAAGCAACCAAAAGTTGGGCCAAGTGGTGAAAAAATAAAAATAGGTGTAATAGAGTACTGGAATAATGAGGTAGAAGGATTAAAGCAAGATCAAGATGGTCTTAATGAATTTTATAGACAATTTCCGCGCACAGAAAAGCATGCTTTTAGAGATGAAGCAAAGCAATCTTTGTTTAACTTAACTAAGCTCTATGAGCAAATTGATTACAACGAAGATTTAAAAAATACAAGCGTAGTTACCCAAGGTAATTTTTATTGGGAAAACGGAATAAAAGACACAAAAGTAAAATTTTCTCCGTCAAAAGAAGGTAGGTTTTTTATTTCATGGATTCCTAATCTGTCCCAACAAAATAACGTAATAACAAAAAACGGTCTTAAATACCCAGGCAACGAACATATGGGAGCATTTGGCTGTGACAGTTATGATATATCAGGAACAACAGACGGTAAAGGATCCAAAGGGGCACTTCATGGTTTAACTAAGTTTAGCTTGGAAGATCATCCTTTAAATGCTTTTTTTTTAGAATACATATCTAGGCCTCAAACGGCTGACATATTTTTTGAAGATGTGCTAATGGCCCTTGTGTTTTATGGGATGCCAATATTAGCTGAAAATAATAAGCCGCGATTATTGTACTATTTAAAAAGAAGAGGCTATAGAGGTTTTTCAATGAATAGACCAGATAAATTATTAAATAAGCTGTCAGTGGCGGAAAGAGAGATAGGTGGAATACCAAATTCCAGCGAAGATATTAAACAAGCTCACGCTGCCGCAATAGAAGCTTATATAGAGGACAACATAGGTTTAAAAGAAAATGGTTATGGCAATATGTATTTTCAAAGAACACTTGAAGATTGGGCAAAGTTTAATATAAACAACAGAACCAAGCATGATGCCGCTATAAGCTCTGGCTTAGCAATAATGGCTTGCAATAAAAACAAATACAGACCAGTTCCTAAAAGAACAATAAAATCTATAGATCTTGGTATTAAAAGATATAATAATAAAGGGTATAGCTCAAAAATAATATAAATGATTACAACTAGTTACAACAGTTCATTTCCAAACCAGGTAGTACCTGATGAAGAAAAGCAATCATTAGAATACGGTGTAGAAGTCGGCAGGGCTATCGAATTTGAATGGTTTAGAAATAATAGAAGTGGTGGTGATAGATTTTTATCAAATTATCAAAATTATCATAGGCTAAAGTTATACGCTAGAGGGGAGCAATCAATACAAAAATACAAAGATGAGTTGGCTATTAATGGGGATTTGTCTTATTTAAACCTTGACTGGAAACCAGTTCCTATTTTGTCTAAGTTTGTAGATATAGTGGTTAACGGCATGTCTCAAAGAGCCTATCAAATAAAAGCATTTGCGCAAGACCCTGAATCTTTAAAGAAAAGAACGTCTTATGCTGAAAGAATAATGCGGGATATGGTCGCAAAAGATTTCTTGGATAAAATGAAAGACACTCTGGGTGTTAACTTATATTCAACCGATCCTAATAAGTTACCAAATGATTTAGATGAGCTTTCATTAAAAATGCAACTTGAGTTTAAAGATGCGGTTGAAATAGCAGAAGAACAAGCAATAGATACAATTCTTGATAGTAATAAATACGACGAAGCTAGGAAAAGAGTAATTTACGACTTAGTTGTTTTAGGGATTGGCGCTACAAAAACATCATTTAACAACTCTAATGGAATAACTGTTGATTATGTTGACCCAGCCAATATGGTTTATTCATATACTGAAGACCCTAATTTTGAAGATATATACTACGTAGGAGAAGTTAAAACGATCTCTTTAGCAGAATTAAAAAAGCAATTTCCTAATTTAAGTCCAGAAGATTTAGAGGAAATAAACAAATACGGCGGATCAAATAATTACTTAAGAGGCTATAATGGTGGAATGGGTAATAACGATCAGGTAGATGTTTTGTATTTTGAGTATAAAACCTACTCAGATCAAGTGTTTAAAATCAAGAAAACAGATCAAGGTTTAGAAAAAGCATTGCAAAAAACATCTTCATTTAACCCTCCTAAGAGTGATAAATTTGATAAAGTTTCAAGATCGATAGAGGTTTTATATTCTGGAGCAAAGATACTAGGGCAAAATTTTATGTTAGAATGGAAGCTTGCAGAAAACATGACTAGACCTCAAGCAGATACTACAAAAGTCAAAATGAATTATTCTATATGTGCGCCTAGAATGTACAAGGGAAAAATTGATTCTTTAGTTAATAGAATAACTGGCTTTGCTGATATGATTCAGCTAACTCATTTAAAAATACAACAAGTTTTATCTAGAATGGTGCCAGACGGTGTTTATTTAGATATGGATGGTTTATCGGAAGTCGATTTAGGAAATGGAACAAATTATAATCCCGCTGAGGCATTGAACATGTATTTCCAAACTGGTAGTATCGTTGGTAGATCTCTTACACAAGATGGGGATATAAATAGAGGTAAAGTTCCAATTCAAGAATTACAAACATCTAACGGGCAAGCTAAGCTAAGCGCTTTAATAAGCACTTACCAATATTATTTGCAAATGATACGTGATGTAACGGGCTTGAACGAGGCTAGAGATGGCGCTATGCCGGATAAAAACGCTTTAGTCGGATTGCAAAAAATAGCAGCAGCAAACTCTAACACCGCTACAAGACACATATTGCAAGCGCAGTCTTATATAACATTGTCTACGTGTGAAAATATTGCGCTTAGAATTTCCGACGCTTTGAGTTTCCCTTTAACAGAACAATCTTTAAAGCAATCAATAAGTAATTACAATGTAGGCACACTGGACGAATTAAGCACATTAAATATACATGACTTCGGCATATTTTTAGAATTAGAACCTGACGAAGAGGAGCGAGCAAAGCTTGAAGGCAATATATCAACAGCCCTTTCGGCTAGCCTAATAAACCTTGAAGACGCAATAGATATAAGAAATATATCAAATATAAAAACTGCAAATGAGTTTTTAAAGGTTAAGCAAAGGCAAAAAAGAGAAAAAGACCAACAGGCTCAGCAGGCGAATATGCAGGCTCAAGCCCAGGCTAATTCTCAACTAGCGCAACAAACAGCTTTAGCTGAAACACAGAAACAACAAGTTTTAACAGAGCAAAAAATTCAATTAGAACAAGCTAAAATACAATTTGAAATTCAAAAACTTCAACAAGAGGCTGCTATAAAAAAGCAGTTAATGGGTGAGGAATTTAATTTTAATATGCAATTAGCCGAAGCACAATCTCGATATCAAAGAGGCAAAGAAGATAATAAAGAAAATCGTAAAGACGATAGAGCTAAATTGGTAGCATCGCAACAAAGCGAACTTATAAACCAAAGACAAAATAATTCACCACCTAAAAACTTTGAATCTTCCGGTATGGATGTTCTTGGTGGTTTTGGGCTAGAACAATTTGATCCAAAATAAAGTAAATTTTTAATTATTTAATTATATTATATTATGTCAGAACAAGTAAAACAAGAAGGGGACTTTAAAATTAAAAGACCCAAGAAATTTTCAAACAAAGCGAGCGAACCTATTAAGGTAGATTTGAGTAAGCCTGTTGAAGAAGCAGAAGTTACAAAAGTTACAATAGAAGAAAACCAAAAAGATGCCGTTCAAACACAAAAGACAGATGATAGCAATGTTATTATCGAAGAACCCACAAACAGTAGCGACAGCGAAAACGTGGTTGAAGAAATACGGGAAACCGAAAAAGTCTTAGAATCACCAATTCAAGAACTTACAGAAGAAGAGATACAAGATCAAGCTGAAGAGGTTCAAGAAGAGGTTGAACAGGCTGTAGCCAAGTCAGAAGCTTCTGGGCAAAATTTACCTGAAAATATTCAAAAAGTTGTAGACTTTATGAATGAAACAGGCGGTACCCTGCAAGATTACGTTAGGTTAAATGCGGATTATTCTAATATAAATGATTCTGCATTACTAAGAGAATACTATGCAAAAACAAAACCTTATTTAGACCAGGAAGATGTTAGCCTTCTATTAGAAGACTTTTCATACGATGCTGAGCTAGACGAGGAAAGAGATATACGCAAAAAGAAAATTGCGTTTAAAGAAGAAGTTGGAAAAGCTAAAAACTTTTTAGAAAGCTTAAAAAGTAAATATTACGACGAGATCAAGTTGAGACCGGGCGTTACTCAAGAGCAACAAAAAGCAGTAGATTTTTTCAATCGATATAAGGAAGATGAGCAAACATTAGCCCAAACTAGAGATACGTTTTTAAGCGGTAATGATAAATATTTTTCAAGTGATTTCAAAGGTTTTGATTTCAACGTTGGAGAAAAAAAATTCAGATACGCTGTAAAAGATGCTTCTTTAGTAAAAGAAAATCAGTCCGACCTAAAGGGCGTTATTGGAAAGTTTCTAAATGACAAAGGTACGGTGAAAAATTATGCTGATTATCACAAGGCTATATACGCCGCTCGAAACGCTGATACAATTGCCCAGCATTTTTACGAACAAGGCAAAGCTGATGCTGTTAGAGATATAACAGCTAAGTCTAATAATATTCAAACAGATATTAGAGAGACATCAGCTGGTAATGTTTTTATAAATGGGTTAAAGGTAAAAGCCATTAGTGGCGCAGATTCTTCAAAGTTAAAAATAAAAACAAGAAAATTTAAAAACTAAAAAAAAATGGCAACAACATTAACGCCCGACTTTGGTTCTATTAAGCCAAGTCAAAAACAACAAGCACTATCTGGAAACTATTTAAACTTTACAGATGGTACTACAACAGCATTTGCTGAACAATATCTACCAGAAGTATATGAGCAAGAGATTGAAAGATACGGTAATCGTACTTTATCTGGCTTTTTACGTATGGTTGGTGCTGAGATGCCAATGACATCTGATCAAGTAATTTGGTCTGAACAAAATAGACTTCACATTTCGTATACTGCATGTACAAACGCAGTGGTAGGTAATGTAAGTACTATTACTATTCCTGTAGATTTAAACCCAGCAGATCCAGAAGATTATGTTGCTAATGTTATTTCTAAAAACCAAACTATTGTTATTATGGATCCTGCAACAAATGCGGAGCTTAAAGCATTAGTTACAAATTCTGATACTACAACAGGTGATCTTACCGTTGCTCCATATACAGCTGCTGATACAAGCGGTTTAGGTGCAACTGGACTAAAGATATTTGTTTACGGTTCTGAATATGGCAAAGGATCTACACTAGCAGATAGCGGGGTAGCAGGAGAAGAGTATAATTCTATTACTCCTAACTTTACACAATTTTCTAATTCTCCAATTATTATTCGTAATAAATATGTTGTTTCAGGATCTGACACAGCACAAATTGGATGGGTAGAAGTTGCAACTGAGGCTGGAACATCTGGATACTTATGGTATTTAAAGGCTGAATCTGAAACAAGATTACGTTTCGAAGATTACCTAGAAATGGCAATGGTAGAAGGTGAAAAAGCAGCAGCGGGATCTAAAGCTCTAGCAGAAGGTAAAAAAGGAACACAAGGTCTTTTTGCAGCGGTTACAAAACGTGGTAATGTAAATGCCGGGTTTGATGCAGCAGACGGATTAGCTGGTTTTGATGATATTTTACAGAACTTAGATACGCAAGGTGCTATTGAAGAAAACATGCTATTCTTAAACCGAATTTCTAATTTGGCTTTTGATGACATGCTAGCTGGGGTAGGACAAACTGCAGGCGCTGGCGCTTACTACGGTGGTGGTAGCTCTTACGGTGTATTTGAAAATTCTGAAGATATGGCGCTTAACTTAGGGTTCAGTGGTTTCCGTAGAGGATCTTACGATTTCTACAAGACTGACTGGAAATACCTAAATGACGCTTCCACTCGTGGTGCAGCTGCGGATTTAACCTCTTCTCAAGTTGGTGACATCCAAGGTGTATTAATTCCTGCTGGAACTTCTACAGTATATGATCAAGTATTAGGTACTAACATCAGACGACCATTCTTACACGTCCGTTATAGAGCTTCACAGGCTGATGACAGAAAAATGAAGAATTGGGTTACTGGATCTGTTGGTGCAGCTACTTCTGATCTTGATGCTATGGAGGTACACTTCTTATCAGAAAGATGCTTATGTGTACAAGGAGCAAACAATTTCGTATTGTTCACTGTATAGATTTAATTATCTTGTAGTAATTACCCTCGTTGTATTGACGGGGGTGGTTATTACTTTTATTAACTATTTAATTTTATTATATTATGGCTAAAAAAGCTAAAGCAGAAGAAATTGTTGAGGTTGCTCCTCAGCCTGTTGCAGAAAAGCAACCATTACAAAAAACTAAATTGGTGTCAAAACCAGAGTGGGAATTTAAAGATCGTAACTATTATTTACTGCATAATAAATCTCCATTAACATATACATTACAATCGAGGCACTCAAGAAGATTTCCTTTATTGTATTGGGATAAAAATAAAAACACACAACAAGAAATAAGATATGCTACAAATCAAGATTCTCCATTTGTAAAAGAACAAAACGGAGAGGCTACGTTGGGGCATATAATATTTAAAGACGGTGTTTTATTTGTTCCTAAAGAAAAACAAGCGTTACAAAAATTACTTTCTTTGTATCACCCAGCAAAGGGCAAAAGATATGCAGAAATGGATAAAGTAGCTGACGCTGTAAATGAGTTAGATTTTTTAGATATACAAATTGATGCGCTTAACGCAGCAAGAGAAATAGATGTGGATTTAATGGAAGCAATAATGCGAACTGAATTAGGCTCTAAGGTTACGTCAATGACGAGCAAAGAACTAAAAAGAGACGCAATGCTTTTTGCTAAAAAGAATCCAGTATTATTTTTAGATTTAGCTAATGATGAAAATGTCAAATTAAGAAATATTGCTATTGTAGCCAGAGAAGAAGGTATTATAGCTTTATCATCAGATCAAAGAACGTTTACTTGGGCAAGCAATGGCAAGAAACTAATGACTGTTCCTTTTGACGAAAATGCTTACTCAGCTATGGCTGCATTCTTTAAAACCGATGAAGGTGTTGAAGTATACAGGTCTATAGAGAAAAAGCTGAAATAACATGTAATAATTAATATAAGCCTGCCTTTGGGTGGGCTATATTAAAAAATATTAAAATGGCAATAAACGTAAACACAGTATACCAAACAGTCTTATTGATACTAAATAAAGAGCAAAGGGGTTACATGACGCCTAATGAATTCAACAATATTGCTCAGCAGGCTCAATATGAAATATACTCTAGTTATTTTGCGGATTTAGATCAATTTAACAGAAAGAACCAGCAGAATGCTCAAAATGACACTGAATGGTTTAATTCGTTTGAAAATGCCTTAACAAAATTAGATAGCCTTATATACTACGACGCAGAATTTTCGCTGACTACCAGTGGGTTTCAAGCGCCTTATTTCTTTTTAACAAACGACACGATAACCAATATGGATTCCAGACGGGTTAAGCAAGTAGGTAATGTTGTGGCTAAATACAATAACAGTGATGCTATCGGGGGTTCCGAGGGCATCATTTTTAATTCTGTATGCGAAAAGATTACAAAAAAAGAATTTAACCAAATAGCAAGGTCTAGATTAACTATGCCTTCTAAAAAATACCCTGTATACTACTTATACAATCTTCCCGATGTACAAGCGGGAATAAGTGACAGAGACATAAAGTTAAAAGTTTTTCCTCTGCCTCCTTCAAATAAAAGCTCCAATGTAAGCGCAGACCTGCTACTAACGCCTAAGGATCCCGCATGGAGATATGATATTGACCCTACTGTGGGTGCTTACCTATACAATCCAAATACAAGTGTTGATTTTGATTTAAATATAATAGAACAATCCAACCTTATATTAAAAATATTATTATATGCAGGGGTTGTAATTAGAGATCCACAAATTATACAAGCTGCGTCAGCAGAAATACAAAAAGAAGAAATTAACTCAAAATCTTAATAAATGGGATTAATAACAGAAAATAATAGGCAATATTACGCGGGAGCGCAGCAATTCCAAGATGTAAACACTTCTTTATCAGCAGTCGTAGCCACATTTGACACTGCTCTATCTATGGGTAGCGCCACTTCTTACAACCTCAACGATCCTTATTATCCCTTAAATAATTTTAAAGTATACAATAGCAGTGATGGTGGTAATACTTTTACCGAATGGACTGACAATTATGCTATTACAGTTGTTGAAAGTAGCGACGGTATTTTTAATTCAACATTAACTTTCTTACCTGGGCCAGCCCCGGCAGCTGGTGATATTTTTGTTATTCAATTAAAATCATTAGCAGGTGGACAATATGGAAACAGAGACGCTTTTGGGAAAGCAGTTGAAGAAAATTATGGGAGTTATAGCTATATATCTTTGGAGGATATAGTTAACAACTACATAGTGGGGTATGTTGGAGATGGAAAAATAATACAAACTGCAAAAAAGTTTGATATTTTGTTCCATGCTAAAAGAGCTCTGCAGGAGTTTAGTTATGACGTATTAAAAAGTATAAAATCACAAGAGCTTACGGTACCTAATAACTTATCAGTAGCCTTGCCACAAGATTATGTAAACTACGTAAAATTTTCTTGGGTTGACAATCTTGGCGTTAAGCACCCTATTTACGCAACAACATTAACTAGCTCCCCTACAGATTTACCTTTGCAGGACGCTTACGGTGCACCAACACAGGACAGCTTTGATAATAATATACAGACAACTCCTATAACGGATGAGCGATGGAAAAGTAATGACACTAAAAAAATAACTGGCGCTTATAATCAACCATTTACCGACGCGGATGTTAATCAACTAGATTATAGCAGAATTGGTGTGGGACAGAGATACGGGGCAACCCCCGAAACTACACAAATAAATGGATGGTTTAATGTAGACTATAGAACAAACAAAGTTTCATTTTCTAGTGATTTAGTAAATAAAATTATAATATTTGAATACATATCTGATGGCCTAGCCTATGAAGAAGATTCTAAGGTTCCTAAGTTAGCAGAAGACGCTTTGTATGCTTATATAAGCCACGCTATCGTGTCAACAAGAGCTAACCAACCCGAATATATAGTGAATCGATTTAAACGCGATAAAAGCTCTAAAATGAGGAATGCTAAAATTAGGTTGTCTAATATAAAAATAGAAGAAATAACCCAAGTATTCAGAAATAAATCTAAAATAATTAAACATTAATATGGCTGAAGCTAAAAATACCTTCTTAAGATCCAAAATGAACCAAGACCTAGATGATAGGTTAGTTCCAAGCGGTGAATACAGAGAAGGATTAAATATTGCGGTTAGTAGATCAGAGGGTGATGATGTTGGCGCTTTAGAAGATATTTTAGGTAATAATTTAATAACTTCATTATTACCAACGTTTACTATAACTATTTCAAATCTTAGTGGAAATACATTCGACTATATTTCAGACGTAGGAGTGGCTAATGGCGATCATAGAATATCTGTTAGGTATGAGGTTTACTCGGCAACATCCGAAAATCCTATAGCGTCTGTTATCGATGTTAGCGGTTATGGAGGGGGTTTGGTAATATCAACCCCTACAACAGCAATAGCTAACGGGGACGTACTTACAATAAAACCTAATATGGTTGTAATTGGTGCAGAAACTAACGTTAATACCAATAAGGTTTATTTGTTTGCTACAAATTATACTGATTCTTCTTTTGACAGCTTAAGCAGATACGCTTCAATATCAAATCCAAACGGTGGCCAATGCGCAATATTTGAATACAACTTGTCTACCCCTAGTATTAACCCCAAAGTATTAGTTGAAGGGCCGTGGTTAAATTTATCAACCACACATAATATATTAAATGCAAACATATTAGAAGATCTTTTGTTTTGGACAGATGATAGAAATCAGCCCAGAAAAATAAACATAAGCAATGCTGTAAACGCTACGTTCACAAGCACTTTGGATTACGCCAATGGGGCATGGGGCTACTATAAAAATGAAGACCATGTTAGTGTTGCTAAATACGCTCCTATAACGCCGATACAGCTTTGGGAGAAATACGACGATGCCCTACACCCGTCCGGGCCGAGCTATGAAACAACAATGCGTGATGTGGTGAGCGAAAAACTTCCTGACGGTACTACTGACAACCCTTACTATGATTCTGAATATGGTGGAGACCCCGATTTTTTAGAAGATAAATTTGTTAAATTTAGTTATAGATTTAAATTTGATGACAATGAATATTCTATTATGGCTCCTTTCACCCAGGCTGCTTTTATTCCAAAGCAAGATGGGTTTTTCTTAGAAGGCGACGAAAAAGAAGCTTTTTCAAGTACACTTGTTAAGTTTATGGAAAATAAAGTTAACAATATACAATTAAGAATTCCAATGCCCTTTCCTTTAGAGGCATCTCCTGTTCTTTCAGACGAAGATAATTTTATGCAATGTGCGGATCTTAGTAAATTGATGCATGTAAGTGAACTAGAAATTCTATATAAAGAGTCTGATGCTTTAGCGGTACAAGTTTTAGAAAGGATATCAGTAGCCGAAATTATTCAACAAGGATCTGCAAAGTTTTTTAATTACGATTATCAAGCTAGAAAGCCTTTTAGAACTTTACCAGAAAAAGATTTAGTTAGAGTATACGACAAGATACCACCAAGAGCAAAAGCACAAGAAGTTATAAGCAATAGGCTAGTATACGGTAATTTTATTAATAAACTAACACCTCCAGCCACTTTAGATTATAATGTTGCTTTAAGTGACAAATACGCATTAAGCGATGTTAACGTAGATAAAGGTTATACCTCTGTTGTTGAATATCCCCAGCATACGGTAAAACATAATAGAAATTACGAAGTAGGAGTTGTGCTTGCGGACAGATATGGTAGATCATCGTCGCCTATTTTGTCTGAAGTGACAGATTCAATTATTTCTCAGGGAATAAATTTTGGAGGATCTACTTTTTATGCACCATATAGATTTGAAGAAGTTGCGGGACAGTCTCTTAATGAATCAAATATAATAGATTGGCCGGGAGACTCTATAAAAGTATTGTTTAATTCTCCAATAGTTTCTAATAGAAATAATTTATTAGAAAATAATGTAGGCACAGGAACCCCAGGAATATTTAGCTATGATGAATATACGTCTTCAGCTATGAATCCATTAGGTTGGTATACATATAAAATTGTTGTAAAGCAACAAGAGCAAGAGTACTATAATCTATACTTGCCTGGGATTATAAACAGTTACCCCGCAGGACCAATTAAAACACAACCCGGCGCTAACCAAGTTTCTTTACTAACACCTGGAAGTAGTTATACAAATCCAGGGAATATTCTTGATACAGTAGGAGGGACAGGTAGCGGGCTAAAGGTTAATATTATAGCTGACAATACTTCGGGTGTTGTTATAAGTGTTACTATAGCCCAGCCAGGCACTGGTTACGCATTTGGCGATACTATAACTATAATCCAGACAGGAAGCGGGAATGATGCGGAATTTATATATACTTTATATGATTTAAGCTACAGCAATTTTGTACCTGGTAATTCAATTGGAGGACTGCCTATTGAGCCGGCTATTGAAGGCGACACTACAGCATTTACAACGTTATTCTCTGATAATATCAATAAATTGCCAAGAGATCTTGAAGAGGTTGGCCCAGAACAGAAACAATATAGAAGTAGTATTGCGTTATACGGAAGAGTAACCAATGATGACTTTTCAACAGCTCCTTATAATTCGCAATTTTTTCCAGCTAGACAGTCTCATAGTGCTGATCAAATTGCAGAGGCTTTAAATGTTGCTAAAATACCAAACGAAAAAAATCTTAACCCGCCTACAGGGCTTGACAATAACCCTTCTAGGTTATCTTTAAGTATTTACCAAAACGAAACAAATCCTTATTTAGTAAGGTTATCCACAGACAAAGCTATAGGGCAAAGAGATCATCGCTCAATCCCTAATGCAAATGTGCAATACGGGGATCAAGCATTCCCAGTTCTAGCTGTGTATGAAACAGAACCAACAATATCAAATTTAGATATATATTGGGAAACATCAACCTGGGGGTGGATTGGAAGATTAAATCATTTAATAGAAACTTCTACAGAAGCTCCTATAGACATAACGTTAGAAGACAACGAATTTGAATTTTTTGAAAACCAAGATCCCGGTGGGGCTGGCACCGGTACAGGTGATGCCGATTCACCGTTTTTAACGCCTAAATTTCAGCCAATATTGCAAAATGGTTTAGCAAGCGGCAATGGAGTTATAAGCAATTTTATTGTTACTGATCAAACAAATTCTGATAGAACTTCTGAATTTGAAATAGTGGGAGTTGATGGGGTTATTGGAGACCCGGGTTATGGATTTAGGCTTAAAATAGTTGATCCTTTTCTATACGACTCAAACGCTTCTACAGAATCTGTATTCAATTTTAATTTTGATATAGCTCAAAATTCATTTCCAGATGATAAGCTAGCTGTTTATTTTCAAGGGCAATTAGAAAATGTAGCGCCTGATATTACTAATTGCGCAGGGGCACAAAGCGGGGCACTTAACAAAATTCCTGGAGATACGGATTTATATACATTTACCGCGGTTAATGGCTCATTTGACATTACAAAAAACACTGAGCAATTGATATTTTCGTTTGACGATGGAACTAATGTTTACACGGTAGCAAACTCCACAACACAATTTTCAATTGACGCAAGCACAGGACATCTTACTTTAACAGGGGGCAGTCCTACTGGGTCTTTCCCAATGATTATAAAAGTAACCGATGCAGCGGGCGCAGTGGGGGCCCTAACTGATACGTGCTCCATTTTAGTAAACTATGGACTAGTAGAAGTACCGGTGGCTTTCCAGTCATGTGGTGACTATTTGGCAGAAACAGTGGATGGAGATAATATGATTTTACAATGGGATTCCAATGCGGATGTTTTACGATTCCAAATTACTAACCCCGGAAGTAATTATGTAACCGGAACAAACATTCCTACACAATACGCTCCAGGATCTAGCGGCAATGGAACAGGATTAACGGTAGATATAATTGATGTTGATCCACCTATATCAGGAGGCGGGATATTGGAAGTCGTTGTTAATAATCCAGGTAGTGGGTATGACATAGGCGAGCTAGTAAGACCAATACCAGTTAATATGCCAACCCCTGACGCGGAACTTCGTGTTATATTTAGTGAAAATGTTCAAAGGTGTGGTCCTACAAGCACAAATTTTTCGGCGGATATTGTGCAAACAGAGTTTAACACTACCAATGATTGTGGAGGTGGTTTAGGGCTTGTAGACTTACCCCCTAATTCAAGGCTAATGATAAGCGCGTTTGCTGAATGTGGGGCTGGAGGTCCATGTGAGAATGGTCCTAATAATCCATATTCTGGTACCATGAGCTGCTACATGAATGGCAATTTCCATGTAGAATACAAGAACTCTCAAACTAATGGCGCGTGGACCTATATGAGTGATATTAAAGGAACAGGAAGCGATTTAGGTACCGCAACTTACAGTGGTGGTGGAATGAATAATCCGTTTCGTGGCCTTTATGCTACAACTACCGGTTGGCAATGGACAATTCCTGGTTTATATTTTCCTTCTAGTGCTTATAATATGTCAGGAGGTAGCCCTAGTACGCAGGCTGGATTTGGTAGGTATAGAATTTTTGAAAACGATACTACAGAACCTATGTCAATCAGAGTGGTTCAAGATTTTCTTACAGGAGACGGGCCTTGCTATGGAAACCCTAACAGCTGCACACCCATAGATCCAGTAGGAGATCAAGCTTTTGTAACAATAAGTTCCGATGACGGTTATTACGATATTCCAGCATGTACGGACTGCGACGGAACAATAACAGCAGTTCCTGCAACATCGTTTGAATATATAATAAAAGATGGAGGCAGCGGATTTCAGTGCCCTTCCTTACCTTATAATGCAGGATTTCCTGATCCATATGGACTTTCTGGCGTTGGATCTGGGTTTGGAGATAATCCTGGGGATACAAAAAGAGTATGGGCACAGGCTTTTAAACATTTATATGTAGAACGTTTTTATGAAAACAAAGAGCTTACTATACCGCTTGTATATGGGGAGTATAAAACAGGATTTTCTTTAACAGCTAATTCAAATATTCTTTTAAAACAAACAGGGCGCGCTTTTAGGGGTGGAGTTGTAGAAATAAACCTACCTCCAGGCGCTCAAACCGCTAGAGTTTATGACGGGGGTATCCTTGGGAATGGTACATATAAAGCAAAATTAAATACTAATGGTTTTGTTGGCGGTGTATTTGCGGGGTCAAACGGTACGCATGGGAGCTTAATTAGAGATTCATATGCTACATCAGGCATGCTAAACCCATAAACACTTTACGTAGTTTACATTAATAACCAGTAATAATAATTAAATGGCATACGCAGTAGAAGTTAAATTCTTTAACTCTTTTGTATTAAAGAAGGTAGTCGACAATGACAAGGACAACACTTGGCCTAGTCTAATAACAGCTACTCTAAATAATAATACCATATGGCCGGTATTTCCGTTGTCAGCATATGTTGATGCAGATCAAGACACATTTAACTGGGCAATAGAAGAATCTAGACAAAGAGGAGGCTATAACAACACAGATGTTGGGTATGGAGTAAAAGCTTATGCTGTAGAACCTGAAACAAACGCGTCGCTTAGAGTAAATAGTTTAATATATTCAGGTATATTTAATTCAAGGACAGGTGTAAATAATACTAATGTTTTTTCTGTTGCAGAGGAAATTACAAAGTCTGCAGACCCGGCTAATGGCAGTATACAAAAGTTATATGCAGAAGACACTAACCTTATTATATTTCAAGAGAATAAAGTTTCTAGAGCTTTAATAGACAAAGATGCTATATACACGGCCGAAGGCGGCGGGGCAGTAACCAACGTGAATACTACAATCGGAACTATACAACCTTATACTGGGGAGTATGGCATTAGCCGAAACCCCGAAAGCTTTGCTGTTTATGGATTTAGAAAATATTTTACTGATAGTGCTAGAAACGCTGTAATGCGACTATCTATGGACGGTCTAGAAGAAATATCTAAATTTGGAATGGTAGATTACTTCAGAGATAATCTAGGCACAATTAGTGTAAATAACGGTAAAGCAATTGGAGCATATGATGTTCACTCAAAACAATATGTGCTATCACTTCAAGCTGGCGATGGGCGCACCACACTTTTAAATGAAACCTTAGTTTTTGATGAAGGCGTTAAAGGCTGGACTAGCTATATGTCTTATATACCAAACTTTATGTTTAGTTTAAAAAATAAGTTTTATAGCGTTAAAAAAGACGAAGTTTATAAACATTATGATGAATCAGTGGACAGTGGCGAGTTTTACGGAGAAAGAACCCCTGCTTCTATAAAATTTATTGTTAACGCTAAACCTAGTTTATCTAAATTATTTAAAACAATAAATTACGAAGGCGATAGCGGATGGTTTGTTAAAGAAATAATTACATCTGAATTTGATGTATCTCTTCCAATATTAAGTTATATAGAAGGTACTTATGATTCGGCTGTGCCGCCTAACACGGGCTTTGCGGCGATTACGCATGGATCAGTTGCTCCTATAAGGTACGCTGGTTTTACTAAAAAAGAAGGAAAATACAAAGCTGTAATTAAAAATAATACATCAGCACAGCAAGGCGAAATAATATCAGGCGCCAGCATGTCGGGTGTTAAAGGCTACTTTGCAACAGTCACAATGCAAGTTGACAACATAACCTCAAAGGGTAGCCCTAAAGAATTATTTGCAGTATCTACAGATTATGTAGAATCATCTTATTAAATTAAATTATATGGAATTAAAAGCACGTTTACTAATAGACGACGATTGGGAAACACTTTGCTCATGGTGGGAAAAATGGCCAAAGTGGGTTAATCCTCCTAAAAGTTTTTTGCCTGATAATGGCAAAGGCGGATTTATGGTCACAAAAGGCGATAAAAATATATGTGCAGGATTTATTTATTTAACAAATTCAGACGCGGCTTTGTTAGAATGGATTGTTTCAAATCCAGAATATAGAGAAAAAGATAGAAAGCAAGCTTTGGAATTGTTAATAACAACAGCAGAAAACGCTTGCAAACAATTAGGTAAAGTACACATGTTTAGTATCGGGAGAAACAAACATTTAATAAAAACACATGAGAAACTAGGGTGGACAGTTGATAAAGACCCATCTCATGAATTAATAAAAAACATATAAATTATGGCAGTAGTAGCAGCAGTCGTAGGTGGCGCCTTAGCAGTCGGTGGGGCAGTAGCAGGGTCCATTACGGCAGGTAAAGCAGCAAGAGAGGCTGGTAGAAGGGCTGGTAGCGCAAGAGCGCGACAAGACTATATATTAGACAACAGGCAGGACATAATAAATCCTTACGATCAAATGTCTAGTGTAACAGATCTAGCTTCAGATTTAACCAACACGCTTTCAAATCCATTTGGCAAACTTGGAGTTGCTACTAAGGCAGCGGAGATGCAGGCTGAAGAAGCTGATATTGCGCTGGCAAACACATTAGACACATTATTAGCAACAGGTGCAGGTGCCGGTGGGGCTACGGCATTGGCGCAAGCCGCATTGCAAAGTAAAAAAGGTGTTTCCGCTAGTATTGAAACACAGGAAGCTGCTAATGAAAAAATGAAAGCAGAAGGAGATCAAGCTGCACAACAAGCTAAATATAATGAAGCAGTTAGAATGCAGAATACAGAGATGCAGGACGCTATGAGACTGCAAAACGCCAATGCACAAGGCAGAGCTTATGAGTTTGAAATGGAGGAGCAAAGAGATGAAAACGAATTGTCTAGATTAGCCGGAAGAGAACAGCAGGCTAGCGCAAACAGGGCTTCTGCCCAGGCGGGAAAAGCAGCCGCTTTTGGAGGATTAGCCAGTGCTGGTGGATCAATATTAGGAGCAGCTATATCAGACAGAAGACTTAAGAAGAATATCAAACTAATTGGTATGTCACCATCAGGTTTAAATATATATGCTTTTGAGTATATAAATAAATTATTCGGTAAAGGAGTTTGGCAAGGTGTTATGGCTGATGAAATGCCCAAAAAAGCTATTATAAGAAACTTTATTGGTAATTTTGATGGAGTTAATTATTCAAGTATTGATGTTGAATTTAAAAAAATTAACTAATGGCAGATAAAATAAATTGGAACATACCAACCATAAAAGCGGCTAGAATCACCGGAAGAGGTGGTGGTGGTGGCGGAGGTAGAGGCGCAGCTAATTGGGGAGCTGTGGGCCAAGCTATTTCTAATGTAGGTAACAGTATAGCCGCGGGAATACAGTTAAGAAAACAGCAAATAGAACACGAAAAGCAATCTCAAATTGCTCTTTTAAAAGATAGAAATAAAACTACCCAGCTACTATACGATAAAGTAGCAATGATAAAAGATGGAGAAGGCAGTTTTAAAAGCGACTTTGAAGTTAGTAAAAATGAATACTTTTACGGACTGATAGACAAATATGTTGAAATTAAAACAGCAATGGACGATCCTAATAGTGGTATTGATTTGGCTTTAGGTAGAAGAGCCTTGGCTGATATAAATAGCTCTGTAGATAAATATAAAAGTTTTGCACCAGCCATGCTAACAGCAGCCTCTAATTTAAAGGAATCTTTGAATATACAATTTGGTAAATCAGGAGCAATAGCGGGAGGTGTACCAACAGCCCAACAGCAATTATTATTAAACCTCATAGAAGGTGGAGACGTTAGGATAATGGACGATCGTGGTAATTTAATATTATACGATGTTAACGACAAGGGTGACGTGCAAAATGTATTTAACATAGACGAATATATGGCCGTGACTGATCAAGGGACGGATCCTGATAAATATTTTAGGACTATTGCTGATATGAAACCTGAATACAAGGATGCAGCAGCATTAGTAGGTACCGCTGAAAAGCCAAACTCTTCTTACTACGATTTTGAATCAAATCTTTCTACAGATGGAACTCAAAATATAGTAGACTTAACTTGGAAAGAAGATAAAAATGGAATACCTATTGGAAAAGAGGCGGCAATAAAAAACGTAGCGGCAAGTGGGTTTAATTACATGGTGGAAGATCCTAAAGAGCAGCAAGCAATGGCTGACTTATGGAATGATACTATTGGTGTAGACCCTAAAGGAATGACCGGACAAGACGAACCATGGGATGCTAAGAATCAAGAAAAAAGAAAATATAAAGTAAAAGGTTTTGTAGATGATCAGGGGGTATTTAATTTTGATCCAGACGGAGATACTTCTCAAGTATTTAAAGACGTCTTCGGAAATGAACTTGAATTAACACAAGCTGAATTTGCAAAAAGATGGTTTGCGGAAGAAGCTATACGAACCAATGCACCCACCCCGGCTATGGTTAGCAGAACAAAGGTTGCCGACGATAAAACAGGAAAAGGCTATAGCTATGATATGTACGAAGGATATCACAACACACAAAAAGAAATTCAAGAAGAGCTCAAAAAGGGAGATGACGCTAATTTAGGCGCTTTAAATATTCCTATAATGAGAGAAGGTTCTGATAAAGCTTGGAAGTTCACCCCTGCGTCAAATGGTAAGACCGCACAATGGCAGCATGTCAAATTAGGAAAGACTAATGTGGGTGGAGTAGATGTACCAGCGTGGGAACCAATACAGGACGATGTTATAGATGCTAATGGGTCTTGGTCAAAAATGAAGCAATCTACAAAGCAATATAGAACTAAAAACGATTAATTATATAAAATATGCCTATTTATAAAAATGAAGCAGGTGAAATTTTAACAGTTGAGCAAGCGCGAGCCGGAGCGGACGCTAGTGGAATGACTGTTGAACAATATACATCATCTCTGGGTTATACTCTTACTGAAGAAGAAGAAAGTGTTGTTGATCCGGGAAAAGAAATGGGTGCTGCAACAATGGGTGCGGGTGCAGGGCCAATGAGGGAACCAAAGGCATCCGAAGGTATGGGATTTGTATTGGAAAATACTTTATCGGGATCACCTTTGTCGGACTCGGCAGAAACACCAACTGAATTTAATTATTCTATTGATGGTAAAAGTGTTACAAAGGAAGAATACGATAAATACACTCAATTTCAAAACAGTGAAATGGGTGAAAAAATACAAAAAGCAAGAGCAGCTTTAAACGGTATAATAATAAGTCCAGAAAAGAAAAAAGAGATTTTAAGTTTAGCAGATACTCCTATAGAAAATATAGAAAGAGAATTGCAATACAACTATAAGTTTGATAAAATGATGCCAACTGGAGATATTATTAACACAACGTATACTCCTAGATATGCTGATTTTATTGAGCAAGCAAAAACAGATATAGCGTCTTCCCCTGATAACAATTACGATATATATTCTGTTCCTCAAGACCAATGGGCAGAAAAGGCTAAAGAGCTTTATGTAAAGCAGCAAGAAGAATTAGAAATGCGCCGAAAGGCAGAAGAAATCTTAGAAGAATACGAAAAAGATGTTTTTGGCAGCTGGTTTAGTTTTGCAAGATTTAAAAAATTAGCAAGCAAAGGGGGTCCTGTTCCGATACCTACAGATGAAGAAATTGAGTACGCCGCAGGAAGAGCTATATTAACTGCAGAATTTAAAGGAAAAAATCAAACCGCTACAAATGATTATAATTCTGCTGTTAAAACTATTAATACGTTTAATGGCATTTTAGAAACTAACGCTGTTGAGCTAGTTGACTTAGAATACAAATTTAACAACGATCCAGGCAGTATAACTGGGGTGGAAAAAGAGCGCTATAATGAGTTAGTTGAAGCTCAAAAAACAGCATACGGCGTATACGAACAAGCTTTTGATAAGCTTAACAAAATGGAGGGGGCTAGTGATAAACTAGGTGTTCTAGCGGACATGACTATTCGTACTTATAATAATACTGATGTTGCTGTAAATAGAATAACAGGAGCTACTGTAAGGGCTGTAGCGGGACTTGGCAGCGTTGCCTATGAATTTAGCCCTCAACAATTAATTAAAAGAACTACCGGATACGACGTAAATAAAGAAGGTGGGTATTTGCCAATGTTCTTAGCTGGCATCGCCCCTGGTGCTATTTTTGCTGGCTCAGATAAATTTAAAAAGGGTGTAGATTATTTATATGACGAAGTTGAAAAAATTGAAAATGTAACGAAAGCTAAGCAACAATTAGGTGAAGTTAAATCTATTGAAGACTTTGGCGAGTTCATGTTAGATCTTTTTTCTGAACAAGCTGTAAACACAGCTATTACAGTTGGTACCGGCGGTGCTGGTTTAATTGCAATATCCGCGTCTGCAGGCGGAAATAAGTTTCATGAAATGGACCTTGAAATGCAACACGATCCTGATTTAAAAATATCTGCATTGCAATTTTATAGTTCGGGAATTTTATATGGAGGAGCAGAATACATAACTGAAAGAGTTTCTTTAGGACAAGCAAGGGGTGCTTTAAAGTATTTTGGTTTTGGAAAAAACAACTTTAAAAAAGCAGCTAAAGGTACTTTTGACATAGCAGACGATTATGCTTTAAAGCCATTTAATCTTTTAGATTCCGCTAAAAAATATGGTATTAATGTAAATAAAGAGGGTGGCGCTGAGTTTTTTGCGCAGCTTATAAACAATGGTACCGATAAATACGTTCTTAATAAAGATGTGGCTATAACAGATGGGCTTGGTGAAGCTTACCTAACGGGATCAATAATGTCTGGTTTCGGGTTTCAAGCGCCTGTATTAGCTGGTGATGTGTATAGAGCATTTAATGGAGATGGTGAAATTTCCAAAATAACAAATAGAACAAAAAGATTATTTGATATTAGAAAGCAGATGACTACTATTTCAAATAATATGCCCAAAGAAGGTAATGCACAGGCTGAGCAAACCTTAAACATGCTTCAGGAAGAGGCAGACAATCTCATTATAGAAAATTTAAAATCTAAAAAGATAGCCGAGAATCGTATAGACGAGTTAACTAACAACGATAAAAGAGCTTTATTAGATATTGATGCCGCTGTATATAAATTTAAAAAAGGTATTGAAGCTGCTAATAACAATACAAATTTAAATGCTGATCAAAAGTTAAATTTTATAAGTAAATTTAAACAAAAAATTGACGCGGCGAATACGTTTAAAAACTCTATCATAGCAAATAGCACCAATTCAGCCGCAAAAGCAAAGCAAAAAAAGGTACAAATAAAATTAGCAGCAGAAAAAGATTTAAACTTTACCGCTGTAAATGTTACCACACAAGAACAGGCATTAGAAGAGGGTAATAGAATTATAAATGAATCAAATTTAGAACCTTCTGATAAAAAGAAATTAAGAGCACAACTACAAGAGGGTGTTGATGCGGGGGATGTTAATGGGTATTACATAGGGGCGGAAGTTGGTTTACCGTTGTCTTTTACTATAGAAAATAATTTAGTAAGATCAGGGCTAGGCGCAACAGTGCTGCACGAAACAGGCCATGCTACTTTCTTTAAGAAACTGCTACAAGGAAACGCAGATGTAATTGGTTTAACTAACAGTTTTGAAACCTACATGATAAAAAACTTCAAGGGAGCTAAAGAGAAGTTTGCAGAAGTTGAAAAAAAATATCCTAAAGATAAGTTTACACCTGCAGAGATAGCAGAAGAAAAACTAGCAACGATGTTAGAGTACGTTTACAACGTTGATATGAATTCTGACCGTACATTTTCTAAGAAAGTTGTAGATCAATATAAAAAAATAGTAGGCGCCAAAGAAACAGAAAGCATAGAAACGGGTCAAGACGTTTTCAGAGCGCTGCAAAGCTTTTCTAGAACATTTGACACTGGAGAAGTAACTGGTTTAGCTGAAAAGGTTTTGAAAGGTAATATAAAAATTGCTCAAACTGCAGCTAAAGAACAAGCAAAAAAATCAAGCACAACATTTTCTTTAAATTCAGCAAAAGAAAATTTAGGTAAAGTTGCGGTAGAAAATTTAAAAGGAGCGGCTGCACAAACAGATATAGCTATAGAGTTGCCTGGTATGGCAAAAGCTCAAATAGCAAAATTGTACAATTTAAAACCTCAGCAATTAAACGACTTTACGGACGCTGTTGTTGAAAAAATGTATTTAGGCCAAGAAACAACAAGATGGAACGGCAAGGGGCAGCTATATGGCTTTTTAAACGGTCGTATATCATTTAGAATTAAAGACATTGTAAAAGAGGAGTACAATAGACCTCAGCAGGAAAGAATGTATTTGTCTAATATTGATAATCTTCAAGCTTCAGAACAAAAGGCATTATCAGCGGATCCTATTGTAGCAGAAACGACCGTAAAAGAAAAGCCAAGATATAAAAATTTAATACAAAGCAAAGCCTTACCAGCCGAAGCAGCTAACAGCGTTAAAAGCAAAGTGCTGTCAACCGTTAGGGTATTGAAATCTAAAATTGATGCAGCAGTTTCTAAAAACAGAACTGTAACGCCTTTGGTTGCTGAAATAAAAAAACAAATAGGCAAGCAGGCTGATATTGAATTTAAAAAAGCGTTAGGAAATAAAAAAGACGGTCAGCTAAGAAGAAACTACTTAAAGTTTAAAAAGCCTATTTTAGAAAATATGACTACCACTTGGCTTATGCAATCTATGCCTTTTGCTGTTCAAAAACAAGTTGATGGTAAATTTACGTCAGATTGGCAGGGTAAAAAAATAGATAGAGAATCTGTAAATACAGATAAAGCTGGTAGAACTTCAGGAGCTGAAATTACAAGAAGATTGCCTAATGCGGCTAATAAAATTACCGATGAACAATTTTTAAGTTATTTGTTTAAGGGTAATGAAGTTATACGAGGCAGGAAAGAAGCTCTAGCAAAAGCAATGGCTGAAGAGTATTCTTTTGATTTATTTACAGAAGAGCTTAATAACCCAGAAAGCGATATAAGAGTTGCATTCGAGGCTAATCAGGAAAGATTAGGGGTTGAGCTATTTGATAATTATGTAGCAGAAGTTTCTCGTCAAGTAGAAAGAGGTAATGTTAAGTTTAGTAAAAACATACAAGAAAAGAATTATCAAAAAGCCGCTGGTAGATTATTTAGAGAAGCTCAAAAAAGAGGTATTGATAACGTTATAGATGAAAATGGCGATATTGTATTAGACCCTAAGGATTATAACAAATTTCCAAAAATAGGTGCTTTAGTTAGAAGCGCTTTTGATGATGGGCTTGTTACTGATGCTCCTGTGGTGCAATTCCTGCAGGGTATTAAAAAATCTGATGTTGTACCTGATTTTGTAAAAGAAATAGCAGGCAAGGCTTTATCAAGAAAAACAAGTACAAAAAAACAGTTGGACGCTTTTGCGAAGGACATGACTACGCTTGGTAAAGAATTAGGCAGTACAGTAACCGATGTAGTTGGATTTGATGGTTTTGGTTTTTATAACAGATTATTGGATTCTGCGGCCGCAAAAGAGGACGGTACAAGTGGCGCTTATTTTAATACTTTATCTAATTTAAAAAATTCACAAAAGGAAAGTCAAAACTTACCATTAAATTTTGATGCAGCCCAAGTATCACCTATGAATTCAAAAATAGGGGTAATGGGTAAGATAGGCAGAATACTTAATAGTGAAAAAACCGCTGCTCAAAAAATTGAAGACTACAGTAAATTTATAGTTGAAATTGAAGAGGCTAATTACCAAAATAAAATATTAGCTAAGCATATAATAAAAACAGCTATAAAGCTTGTTAACAATGGCAAAATTACCCCAGCTTCTTATGTCCAAATGCTTCAAGCTCAAACTAACGCAGTTAAAGGATTGAGGAGTTTAACTGGGTTAAAATATATAACTTTTAAAGACGGACCTCAGGGTAATATAAAAGGAGAACATTTAGCAGACAATGCGGGGAGCATGCTTGAGTTTGCTGAGTTGGCATTTGAAAATTTAACCGAAATAGAGTTAGACTACAAGATAGATAGAATACTTGAATTCCATGATCAGTGGCTAGAAACCAGAGAAACTTTAGACTTTGTTGATGCGTTTGGCAAAAACAATCCTTTTAAAGATAGACGCATTTTGCTATTGCCAAAAGTAGATCAAGCGTACGTTTATACATACGATTTAAGGCCAGCGTCAGAGCTTATAGAAGAGAGATCAGAAGCTATAAAGTTTTCAAGGAATATAGATATTAAAAAATATTCTGATGTAGTAACTGGGCAAAAAGCAATAGACAATGCAAATAAAAAAGATTATGCTACAAACCCTAAAGGTATAAGCGTTTGGGACTTTGACGACACTTTGGCTCGTACAAAAAGTAGCGTTATAGTTAATATGCCTTTATTGAAGCCTGACAGTGAAATGGCTGATGTTGTTGCTAGAAGGTTATTTAAAAAAGAATTTGAAAATAAACCTAGCTATCAGCAAAATTTTAAAAATCTTACAGAAGAACAAAAATTAAAAGTATTACAAGAAATACCAGGTAAAACTAAAAAAATAGACGCAGCAGAGTTTGCGGCACAGAGCGAAATGCTCGCTGCCCAAGGAGCCACTTTTGATTTCAGTGAATTTAGCAAAGTCATGCAGGGCACTAAAGGACCTATGTTTGAAAAAGCTTTAAAAAGAAATGAGAAGTTTGGCAACGACAATGTTTATATTTTAACAGCTCGTCCAGCAAATTCAAAGTATGCTATACACAGATTTTTAAAAGGCATAGGGTTAGACATAAAGTTAGAGAATATATTTGGTTTAGCGGATGGCAACCCTAAAGCAAAAGCAGACTGGGTAATTAGTAAGGTTGCCGAGGGCTATAATGACTTCTATTTTGCAGACGATCACATGGGTAATGTAAAAGCTGTTAAAGATGTTCTTGATAATTTTGACGTTAAAGGCAAGGTCCAGCAAGCTAAAATAAAATTTAGCGCAAACCTGGATAAAGGTTTTAACGATATGATAGAACGTCAAACTGGAGTTGAATCATTTAAAGAATTTTCCACTACTGTTGCTAGAAGAAGAGGTAAGTACAAAGGCAGAGCTAAGTTCTTTATACCTCCTAGTGCTGAAGATTTTAGAGGTCTTACTCAATATATATTTGCCGGCAAAGGAAAGCAAGGGGACGCGGATCAAGCTTTCTTTGAGCAGGCTTTAATGGATCCATATTTTAAGGGCGTTGCGGCTATGGAAAGAGCAAGGCAAACAATTAAAAACAGCACAAAAGCACTTTTAAAGCAATTTAAGCCAGTTAAAAAGAAGCTTAATAAGTTGATACCAGACGGGGATTATACGCACGATGCGGCTATCCGTATTTATTTATGGGACAAAGCTGGTTATGATATTCCTGGAATTTCAAAAAGAGATAGATCAAAGCTAAGCGCCTTAGTGGCTAATGACCCTCAGCTTAAAGGATATGCTGATGGATTGTTATTAATATCTCAAAAAGATAAATGGTCAGAACCTGGAGAATATTGGGATTCGCAAACAACATTAAGTGATCTTAATAATTTGACTGAAAAAGTTAATAGAAAAGAATACCTTACAGAGTTCATTCAAAATGTAGATGAAATATTTAGCGAAAAGAATCTAAATAAAATTGAAGCATTATACGGCAGTAAAACAAGAGCGGCTTTAGAAGATTCTATTGTAGCAATGAAAACTGGAAGTAATAGATCACAAGGTAAAAACAAAATAACAAATGCCTGGCTTAATTGGGTAAATAACTCTGTGGGTACTATAATGTTTTTCAATAGAAGATCAGCGTTGCTACAAACCATATCTTCTATAAACTTTATTAACTGGAGTGACAATAATCCTTTAAAAGCCGGTTTAGCATTTGCTAATCAACCTCAATACTGGAAAGACTTTTCTATGCTATTCAATTCCGATAAATTGAAACAGCGTAGAGGAGGTTTAAAGTCTGATGTACAGGAACAAGAGATAGCTAACGCTGCTAAAAATACAAAAGATAAAGCAAACGCTGTGGTATCATATTTGCTAAAAATAGGTTTTACACCTACGCAAATTGCGGATAGTTTTGCTATAGCAGCAGGAGGTGCCACTATGTATCGCAATAGAGTTAACACATATTTAAAAGAGGGCATGTCTCAAAAAGACGCCGAAGCAAAAGCGTTTTTAGATTTTAGTAAAATATCAGATGAGTCACAGCAATCTGGAGATCCAGCGTTAGTTTCTCAGCAGCAAAGAAGTGTTGCTGGAAGATTGATATTAGCCTTCCAAAATACACCTATGCAGTACACTCGTCTCATGAAAAAAGCCGGCCAAGATTTAATAAACGGAAGAGGTAATCCTGGAACTAATATATCAAAAATAGTATATTATGGAGCTATTCAGAATATAATATTTACCGCATTACAAAACGCAGCATTTGCTTTAATACCCGGGTTTGATGACGAAGAAGAAGAAGATGACGAAACCCGTCAAGAAGCTCAAGATAAAAAAGCAGCTAGAATGATAAACGGTATGACCGACACTATATTACGTGGGACTGGTATATACGGGGCTGTAGCTTCTACATTAAAAAACACGTATATGAAATACGTAGAGCAGGAGAAAAAAGGATACAGAGCAGACCACGCTTACACTTTAATTGAAGCAGCAAATATATCGCCGCCTATAGGGTCTAAGTTTAGAAAAATATATGGGGCTATACAAACAAATAAGTTTGATAAAGATGTTATAGAAAAGCATCCTTGGGATGTTACCATAGACGGTAAATTTAATTTGTCACCTACCTATAGCATCATTGGTAACTTGTCTTCTGCGGCGCTAAACATACCTCTAGATAGGGCTATGATGGAAGCTAGATCTATAGCCGAAGCACTTGACGCGCGTAATACCGCAATGCAAAGATTAGCCTTAGGTCTAGGGTGGAGAACTTGGGATGTTAATGCTAAGAACGAAGAGTTTGAATTAATAAAAACAGAAGCAAAAGCCACAAGAAAAGAAGAAGGCAAAAGAAAAGCAAAAGAAACTAGAAGAAAAAACACCTTAAAAAAGAAAATAGAAAAGGCTAAAGCTAAACAAGAATATTTTAACGAATATTATAGAGTGCAAGATTCTATAATGATGTCAAAACAAAAATAATATGAATAAATTAGTAAAACCTACCGGTGTAGAATCACCAACATTACTTAAAGATGCATGCTATAAAAAAGTAAAAGCTCAATATGATGTTTTTCCTTCAGCATATGCTAGCGGAGCTATAGCAAAATGTCGAAAAAATAAAGGAAAAAAATAATGGCTTATCAATCACCTTTTAATAAAATTAGAAAAACCGAAAAAGGTTTAGCCCTTAAAAGATGGTTTAAGGAGAAATGGACAGATGAAAAAGGTAACGCTTGTGGATCTACTAAAAATAAAAACACAAAGAAATGCAGGCCCAGTAAGCGAATTAGCGGTAATACCGTAAAGACTTGGAGTGAAATGTCTTCATCTGAAAAGAAAAAAGCTGTTGCTGAAAAGAAAAGAGTTGGGATGGGGAAGAGAGCGTCTAATATAAAAAGAAACGCATAATGAAAATGAAGTATTTTAATTATGAAGAGTTTGATTCGCCTGACGTTCAAGGTAGCGGTCAGTTAATGAATGAGCAATTGCTTCATATGCTTGACGCCGCTAGAAAAGAATATGGAAAACCTATTGTTATTAATTCTGGTTATCGCACAGAGGCTCATAACGAAAAAGTTGGTGGTACATCTAACTCTTCCCACCTAAAAGGCTTGGCTGCAGATATTTCTTGCAAAAATTCTTCAGATAGATTTGTATTATACGATGCTTTGCGTAAGGTTGGCTTTAAGCGAATTGGAGTGGGCTCTACATTTATACATATAGACATAGATAAAAATAAATCACAAAACGTAACTTGGACGTATTAAATTAAAATTATGGGAAAATTATTAGTAAA
>WLWF01000310.1_pt1 | contig 47702 bp, 62 predicted proteins | sample 6718331 | NCBI WGS metagenome assembly WLWF01 (sample SAMN12718692, study PRJNA515312) | sponge metagenome | isolation source: marine sponge | host: Mycale hentscheli | place: New Zealand: South Island, Marlborough, Capsize Point | collected 2003-05-01 | reverse complement strand
TGTAGTAAATCAAAGATTTACTGACCCTGATCAATACTTTATATTAACTGATTGCCCAGATGGAATGAAACACTTTGTTAGAGCACCAATCAAAAAAGCTGTTGAAGGCGATTTTGAAACTGGTAACGTTAGATACAAAGCTAGAGAAAGATATTCTTTCGGTTTCACTGACTGGAGAGGTGTATACGGTTCCGAAGGAGCTGCGTAATCACTAATCACTACTAGGCGCTTCGGCGCCTAGTAACCCAAAAGACTGCGAAAGCAGACTATTTTTAAAAGGAGGATAGACTTATGGGAAAAACAACATTTTCGGGTCCGGTACTTGCTGGTGGTATTAATGAAACTACTGGTAGCACTTTAGGAGCGAATGTAAAAAATACTGGCCATGTAACAATGGTACAGGGTAAAGATGTGGCAGTTACAGGAGCTACAGCTAATACAAATATAGCTGTTATTCCTGCTAATTCACAAATATTGTTTGTACATGTAGACGTTACAGAAGTATCTAATGATACTAATGCTGCAACTTTTTCTGTTGGTACAACTTCGAATGCTACAGCATTTACTGCTGCAGCAAATCTTAAAGCTTTAGGTAGAACTTCACAATCTGCTGCCGCTTTAGGCTTAATGTCGAATGTTGGTGCTTCAGATATTAAAGTTGTAGGTGTATTTACTGGTACTGATGGCGATGGTAATACAGGAGCTGTTACAACTTCTGTTACTTACGCACAAGATAACAGTTTACAAAGAACATTTACAATAGCATAATAATTTAGGGGGGCCTTCGGGCCTCCTTTTATTGGAGGACTATGGAATTAAATTTAGATTTTTTAAAAACACAAGGAAAAGCACTTAAAGATTTTTCAAATACTGACGCAGAAGAAGATCAATCTACACAAGAATCAGTAATAGAAGCAAGTAAAATTTTAAAAACAGATAATAAAACTGAAGATGAAAAAACAGTAGATGAATCTACTGCAGAAATAATTAAAACTAAAAAAGATGATAAAGAAAAAGATGAAGAACAATCATTAGAAGAAAAATTACGAAATATAGAAAAAGTAATAGAAACATTTAGTGGTAAATCAACTGTTGTAGATAGTGGGCAAAAAGTAGGAAAAGCTTCAAGTATTAATTTAAATCAACAACCATTAGATATGGGTACAGCTCAAGCTAAGGCTTATCAAGCAGAATACTTACAACCAAACACTTTACCAGATGACAGAATTGCTTTACTATATGACAACTTAAAAAAATATAATTTAATATAGGAGAAAAAATGGCAGGATCAGATATATTTGCAAATAGTGTTAATAAAGCAGGATTATCTAATACATCTTCAAATGTTGCCACTACTGTTACTTTATTTGGAGGACCAATGAGATTAAAAGGTTTTATAATTGAACCTACTGATGTAGCTGGTACTTTAACTTGGAAAGATGGTGGAACAGATATATTTGAAATTGAAACAGGTAATGCAGCACAAGGAGCTTCAACAATTACAATGAATTTACCAGCAGAAGGTATTAGATTTGGTACAAGTATACAAGTTTCAGCTTCAATTGCAGGAGCTAATGTGTCAACTATAAATGGCGTTACAGCATTTTATGCTTAATGGAGGACTATGGCATTATCAGGAACTTCAACTTTTACTTTAACAGTAAATGATGTAATACAAGAAGCCTACGATAGAATAGGAGGTGATCCTATTTTAGGTTATGATGTTCGGTCAGCTAGACGTAGTTTAAATATTATGTTTAGTGATTGGGCTAATAGAGGTTATAATCAATGGACCGTAGAATATAAAACTCAAGCTGTAACTCAAGGTACTACTGATTACACTTTAGATAGTGATACTGTCGATATTATAAATGCTAATATTAAAATAGCAGATGGATCTGAATATGCAATGACACGTTTAGGTCTTAATGATTATGCTGTTATTTCAAACAAAACAACACAGTCTAGACCAACACAATATTATTTACAAAGATTAATTTCTCCTATTTTAAAAATTTATCCTGCACCAGATCAATCTTACACTATTACTTATTACAGAATGAGAAGAATAGAAGATATAACTGCTTCAACTGTAAGTGGAGTAGAACAAAATATAGATGTACCTTTTAGAGCTTTCGAGTGCATGTGCGCAGGACTTGCTTATTATCTTTCTAAAAAAAGACCAGGTATAGATTTAACAAAACAAGAAGTTTTAAGAGTAGATTATGAACAAGCTTTTGAAAGATTAATAGCAGGTGATGATACTCCTTCAACAAGAATTTTACCAGCAACTGCAAATAGGTTCTATAATTAATGCCAAAGATTCCTGCTTCTTCAAGACCTCATAGAGCACCTTCAAATAAATTTGCTGGTGGAAAATATGCTTATGCAATATCTGATAGATCAGGATTAAGATTTCCATATCCAGAAATGGTTTATGAATGGACTGGTATGTTAGTACATACTTCAGAATGGGAACCAAAACAGCCTCAATTAGATTTAACTTATTTTACTGATGCTCAAAGTTTAGAAAATCCAAGACTTCAAGCTAATATTTCTGCTACTCAAGCAGCAAGAACTGGTGGTGGAATTGCTGGTTCAACTACTGGTGGTGTTCCTAATCAAGTAACTGCTTTACCTGGTTTTGAAAATACATCTGGTCCACCTTTATATGTAGGAGTAGCTACAATACCTACTGATTGGTATACAGCTAACACAAATTTGTTACAAACTGCATTAGGAAGTGTTACAGTTGTAATATTATGAGTGAAAAAAAAATTGGTGTTATGGTCGCAACACCTTGTTATGGCGGTCTTTTATCAGAAGGATATTTACATGGAATATTAAGCTTAACTCAATTTGCAGCTAAAAATAAATTTAAAGTTCATTTAAATACTATGGGAAATGAAAGTTTAGTTACTAGAGCTAGAAATACTCTAGTAAGTCAGTTTTTAGATTATTGTGAAAAAGATGATAATAGCTTTACTCATTTAATGTTTATTGATGCAGATATAGGATTTAATGGAGAAGCAGTAACTAGATTGTTACAATCTGATTATGATATAGCTTGTGGAATTTATCCTCGAAAATCTATTGATTGGAAAGGTATTCCTGGTTTTGTAAAAGAAGATCCAACTCATCTTGAACAAAAAGCTTATGGTTATAATTTAAATTTTGCAAATCCTAAAAATATTAAAGTAGAAAAAGGATTTACTGAAGTTTTAGATGCTGCAACTGGATTTATGTGTATTAAAAAAGAAGTATTTATAAAAATGAAAGAAGCATATCCTAATCTTCAATATACTAGCGATCAAATTATAAATAATAGTAGATATTCAAGTAAGAATTGTTTTGCATTTTTTGACTGTATTATTGATGAAAAAAGTAATAGATATTTAAGTGAAGATTATGCTTTTTGTAGATTATGGCAAAAAATAGGCGGTAAGATATATGCTGATCTTCAAAGTCCACTTACGCATTATGGAACATATCCATTTGCAGGACATGTATGGACTAAATTTAAAGTTGATGAGGTAATTAAAAATGGCAATGACATACAGCAGTCTTCAAAATGATATTAAAGTTTGGGCTGAAAATACAGGAACTGATTTTACTGCACAATTAGAAACTTTTATTGGAAATGCTTTTGAATCTTTATCAAGAGATATAGACCCTATTGGATTTAATGAAAATGTAACTACTACTTCAATTGCAGGAGATAGATTTGTTAATTTACCAACTGCTATTGAACCAATGTTATTTAATTATTTAACAATCACAGTTGGATCAAATGTAAGTTATTTAGAAATGAAAACTTTAGCATTTTGTCAAGAATATTGGCCAGATATATCAATTCAAGGTCAACCTAAATATTTTGCTAATTTTGATGATAATAGAGTTTATTTAGCTCCTACTCCAGATTCAAATTATACACTTAAATTAGGATATCAAGGTAAAATTAATCCTTTATCTAATACTAATACTACAAATTGGTATACAGAAAATATTCCAAGTACATTACTTTATGGCTGTTTAGCTGAAGCAAATCTCTTTACAAAGAACGTGGAAGACTATACTATATACAAAAATTTGTATAAAGAACAAGTAGCTGCCATAAACAACGAAGCTCGTAGAAGAAGAAGAACTGACTATAAGTTTCCTGGTAGCCCACTAGGTACAAATACATTAACTGGAGGACAATAAATATGGCAATAACACAAGCAATTTGCACTGTATTCAAACAAGACTTAATGTCGCCTGGTGGAAACCTTGCAGCACAAACTTTAAAGTGTGCTTTGTATGATAACACAGCTTCTTTAGCAGCCAACACAACTGTATACGATACTGCAAATGAAGTATCTTCATCTGGAACTAATTATTCTGCAGGTGGAAATACTTTAACTAATGTTGCAATTTCTGTAGATGGAACAACTGCAATTTTCGATGCTGATAATGTTACATTTCCAAATGCAACTATTTCTGCTCAAGCTGCACTTTTATACAATGCAAACAACAGTAACTCTGCAATTGCAGTTTTAGATTTTGGAGGAGTTAAAACTTCTACAAACGGAACTTTTGAATTACAGTTTCCTACTGCTAACTCGACTGCTGGTTTAATCAGAATAGCATAAGGAGAAACTCCTTATGAGTGCAGTTGTTGGATATGGTAGACTTGGTTGGAATGTAGGAGCATGGAATACAGCTCCAGATGCAGTTGCTACAATAACTGGTCAACAAATTTTACCATCAGTTAATTTTGGATTTGGTTGGGGTAGAGAATCATGGAGTGAAGGTGCATGGAATACTAATATAGGATTAGTATTTACTGGAAATGGTGTTATATTTCAAACTACTGGTGAACAAGTCAATACAGCTTTAAACTTTTCAATTGCAAATGCTTCAGCAAATACTTCTATAACTGGAATTAATGCTAATGCAAATTTAGGAAGTGTCATTGCTACAGCAGCTTCAGTAAATCAACTTACAGGTTTATTAGCAAATACTTTTATAGGTACTTATTCTATTGCTGCAGACGGAGCTATAACAATTGTAACTCCAGCATTTGATTTAACTGCTAATTTAGGTAATATTACAACAGGATCAGCTAATATTATTGATATAACTGGTGAAGAGCTTATTTCTTCTTTAGGTACAATTTCTACTGATACTGAAAACTTTATTCCTATAACTGGAATTAATGCTAATGCTAACACTGGTTCATTTACAATTTCAAGTCAACAAATTTTAACAATTACTGGTCAAAGTATGACTATTTCGTTAGCTACTATAATTCCTGATTCTAATAACTTCTTAAATATGACTGGAATTCAAGCTAATGTAACTCCTGTAGATTTAAGATTTTGGGATAATATTTCTGATGGAAATACCTATACTTGGACTAATTTATAGTGTACAAATGAATACAAATATATATTATTTACAAAAACAAATTAATAAGGTATAAATAATTATGTCTTCAACTTATACAGCTAGGTTAAAACTAGAACGTCAAGGTTCAGGTGAAAACTCAGGAAATTGGGGTAACTTAGTCAACTATGTTTTTAACAGAGTTGATGCTTCAGTAAAAGGATATCAAGCAGCAAATGTTGCTGGAAATGCCAACATAACTTTAACATCAGCTAATTCTACAACTAACACAGATGATTCATCAACAGATGATCAAGTTCATAATGCTGTATTAGAATTTACTGGTGCCTTAACAGCAAATATTCATGTTTTTACTGATGCTGTTGAATCTAAATATACTTTATTTAATAATACATCAGGTTCATATACTTTAACTTTTGCAAATACAGGACATGCTGCAAATGGAGTAGCTCTTAAACAAGGAACAAAAACTTTAGTATATACCACAGGGTCTACAGTAAATGATGTAATGGCAGATTTAGGTGATATTAATGTTACTGGAATAGGTAATGCAGGATCATCAAATTACTTTACTTTACCAGCTTCTGATGGTAGTAGTGGACAAGCTTTAACAACTGATGGAAGTAAAAATCTATCTTTTGCTTCAGCAGGAATAACAACAGGAAAAGCTATTGCAATGGCGATAGTATTTGGATAATAGGAGAAAATAAATATGGCAAACCCTAATATAGTTAATGTAGCAACTATTAATGGAAAAACAGATACTTTTGCTTTAACTACAGCAAGTGCTAATTTAGTTACTGCTACTGCAAATACTGTTTTTAAAATTAATTCAATTTTAATATCAAATATAGATGGTACTAATGCTGCTGATGTTACAATTAAATATTATGATGGATCAAATGCAAGATCAATAGCAAGTACAATTTCTGTACCTGCAGATGCAACTTTATCTCTTATAGATAAAAACAATGGTTTTTATTTAGAAGAAACTGAAATCATTCAAGGTCTCGCAAGTGCTAACTCAGATTTAGAAGCATTAATATCGTATGAAATAATCGCAGACTAGGAGGTTAAATTATTATGGCTAACGGCGGAATAATTGGACCAATCCAAACAGTTACTGCAGCTCAAGCAGAGAAAAAAACAATCTTTAAATGTTCAGGAACATTCACATCGCAACCTGGAACTACTACAGCTAAAGTTTTAGTTGTTGGTGGTGGAGGAGCAGGTGGAAAAACTGGCGGCGGAAACGGCGGCGGTGGAGGCGGTGGCGGTCTTTTATTTGGTTGTAAAACTATTTCAGGTGGAACAGCTTATGCTGTAACAGTCGGAGCTAAAGGAGAATATACAGGACCAGGAAATACTACAGCTGGCGGAAATTCAATTTTTGATGTTTGCGGAGCAAGTCCAGGTGGAACTGCTACTGCAAATGGTGGTGGTCTTGGTGGTAACAATGATAGAAATCAAAGTGGTGGCGCTGGAGGATCTGGCGGTGGAGGCGGTGGAGCTGGTGATTGTGGAGCAGGTTCTGCTAATCAATCTCCTTCAGGAGGTTTAACAGGTTATGGTAATGCTGGTGGACCAGGAAGTCCAACAGGAACAGACTCAGCAGGCGGTGGCGGTGGCGCTGGTGGAGCAGGAACCGCAGAAGTTGGACCAGCGTTTGGTGGAGATGGAGGAATTGCTAAAAGTGCATACCCTGTAGTTGGAACAGAATTTGGAGAAGCAGGATTTTTTGCTGGTGGAGGAGCTGGCGGTGGAAATGAAACTGGTATGGGTGGTTATGGTGGAGCAGGTGATGGTTCTACTCCATGTGTAAATGCTGGATCATCAGGAAATGTAGGTAAAGCAGGAACAGGTGGTGGAGGTTCTGCTAATTGGTATTCAGGAAGTGGAAACTGTGGCGGTAAAGGTGTTGTTATTGTAAAAGAACCAGGAAAAGCAGCTGCAGCTCCAGGTATGTGGAAATTAGGTGAAGTTTATTGTAAAGTAAAATCAAGTGATTGGGTAAGTCCTGGCCCTGCAGGTGGACCTTTAGATTTCTTTTTAGTAGCTGGTGGTGGATCAGGTGGTGATGGTGGAACTGGTGAAGCAGGCGGTGGAGGTGGAGCAGGTGGTATTGTTAAGTCTTATGATAATTTATGTTTTACAAAAATTGATGCAACTCCAGGAACTTATTGCGTAACAGTTGGAGCTGGTGGAGTACCAGCTGCATCGGGACCTGGTGGTGGAAACACTGTTGGTGGCTCTGGTGGAAATACAATATTTGCATATACATGCACTCACACTGCTTATGGCGGTGGAGGTGGAGCATCTGGTGGATCATCTGCACCAAAAGCTGGAACAGGCGGTTCTGGTGGTGGAGGAAACGGACGATGTGGTCCAGGAACTCCAGGTAATAGAATAGGTCAAGCTGGTAATACACCTGCAGTAGCAGGTCCTGCTGGAGGACCTCAAGGAAATACAGGTGGTAATGGAAATAATCCTCATGGACAAGCTGGCGGTGGTGGTGGCGGTGCTGGATCAATAGGTTTTAATTCAGTTAGTTCTCCACAAAACCAAGGTGGTGAAGGTGGTCATGGAATGATATCAGGAGTTGGTGGTTCAGGAAGATTTTATGCAGGTGGTGGTGGCGGTGGTGTTCAAACAACACCTCAAGTAATTAGTGGTTTAGGTGGTGTAGGTGGTGGCGGTCAAGGTCAAAAAGGTGGACCAAGATGTGCTGCAAACGCAGAAGAAAACACTGGTGGTGGTGGCGGAGGAAATGCTGTTGGGTGTGGATCAGGAGTTTGTGGTTGTGGTGGTAAAGGTGGTAAAGGAGTTGCTTTCTTTAGAAGTGGTGTAGGCTTAACTGCAGCACCAGGATGTAATACTTCTTTCTATGATGGTGAACAATGGGTTGCTAAATTTAAAACCACAGGTACTCTTACAGTTGGAAGTAGAAGTGCACCTTCTCACTCATTCGATTATTTAGTTGTAGGCGGTGGAGGAGGTGGTAATACTAACCAAGGAGCTGGTGGAGGAGCTGGTGGTTATCAAACATCTTTTCCAGGTGGTAAAAAAGTATATTTAAATCCAGGATCTAACGTAATTCAAGTTGGAGCTGGTGGAGCAGGAGGACCTTATCCAGGTTATGCTTCTAATGGTGAACCTTCTTTTGTAGGATTTATTGAATCTATTGGTGGTGGAGCTGGTGGTGGTAATCCAGGAATGTATCAAGGAAGAGGTGAAACTGGTGGATCTGGTGGTGGAGCTGGTGCACAAGGTGGTTCTAATATTACAAGATATGGTAGAGGATTAGTTGGTTTTGATCAACTTCAAGGATATCCTGGTGGATCAGGAAATACTAGTTCTGGTTATCCAGGCGGTGGCGGTGGTGGAGCAAATGCTAGAGGTGGATCTGGACCAACTACAAGTTCTGCTGGTGGAGCCGGTGGAGCTGGAAAAACAAATTGTATAACAGGATCACCTGTTGCATACGGCGGTGGCGGAGGCGGTGGAGCTGCTAGTCCTTCTCCTGCTGCTGGAGCTGGTGGAACTGGTGGAGGAGGTGCTGGTGGAAAAGGCCCTGCTGCTGGAACTGCTGGAACTGCAAATACTGGTGGTGGCGGTGGAGGATCAATGTGTGGTCCTGCTGGAGTTGCTGGTGGATCAGGAATTGTTATTTTAAGAGCCCCTGGACCTGCAGGACCTAGTTATACAGTAGCCCCAGGAACTAATACAAAAGCCCCTGTTGGCGGTGATACAGTAATGACATTTACTGTAACTGGAACTTTAAGTATAAGTTAAAAAAAATATGTACAAAATAATAAAACAATATAAATTAAAATAATAAGGAGAAAAAAATATGGCACATTTCGCAGAATTAAATGGAGCAAATCAAGTTATAAGAGTTGTTGTTGTAGCAAATGATATTGTGACTTCTAATGGTCCTTTAGGTAATAATGATATGCACGTTGATGGAGAACAATGGTGTAAAGATTTTTTTAAAGGTGGAAATTGGAAACAAACTTCTTATAATAACAATTTTAGAAAACAATATGCCGGAAAAGGTTTTAGTTACGATCCTACAAAAAATAAATTTATTTGTCCACAACCTTATACTTCATGGTCTTTAGATGAAAATGATGATTGGCAAGCACCAGTTACAAGACCAAATACTAAAGGTGATGATGAAGATAATCCAAAATTAGCGCAATGGGACGATGCAAATCAAAGATGGACTGCAGAAACTCATTGGAATGAAGCAACAAAACAACATGACCAAAATTGGGTCTGGGATACGTCAACATTAGCTTGGGTATCCGCATAAGGAGACTTAAAGCATGCCAAATAATAACGGCGGTATAATCGGAAAAAAGAACCCAACCTCTTTTGGTAAATGTACCGTTTCAACTGTAACAGCCACAGGATGTTCATCTTTTCAACCAGGAACTAGAATTATTGATGCAACAGTAATTGCAGGTGGCGGCGGTGGTGGAGTTAATGGAAACTCTGGTGGCGGTGGTGGAGCTGGTGGTTTTAGAAATTTTACAAATATTGTTGTTCCCGGAAATGTTCCTGTAACTATTGGTGGAGGTGGAGCAGGATTTCCCGCACCAGGTTGTCAAACAAGTAATGGAACTCCAGGAGAAGATACAAAAATTACAGTAGGAAGTACAGAATATACATCAACAGGTGGTGGTGGAGGTGGAGGACAGTGTGCTTCTCCTACGCCAGGTGGTGAAGATGGTGGATCAGGTGGTGGTGCTGGATCAAACGATCATAATACATCAGGATGTGGAAATACTCCTCCAACAACTCCTCCACAAGGAAATGATGGTGGTAATACAACTGCTAACCCTAATGCTGGTTATGGAGGCGGTGGTGGTGGAGCAAATGCAGCGGGAGCTAATACATCAGGATCTGCAACTGCAGGCGGAGCAGGTTCACCAAGTCCTTTAAATTGTACAACATATGCTGGCGGAGGTGGAGGTGGATCTACAGGATCTGCTGGAGCTGGTGGAACTGGCGGAGGTGGAGCTGGAGGATCTCAAGGAAATGGAACTGCAGGTACTACCAACACTGGCGGAGGTGGAGGTGGAAATGGAAGAACACCAGGAGTTAGAAATAATAATTCTGGAGCTGGTGGTTCAGGTATTGTAGTAGTAAAAGAATTAAACAAAGCAAGTGGTGTGTGGTCAATGCAAAGTCAATATTCAGCAAGAAGATCAAATTCATGGCCAGATGGCACAATAGCTTATTCTTTTGATTTAGATTATTTAGTAGTAGCTGGAGGTGGAGCAGGAGGTTATTTCAAAGGTGGTGGAGGTGGAGCAGGAGGTTTTAGAGCTTCTGAAGGAAGTCCTGCACCTATCAATGGATGTACTTTAAGTTTGACTGGACCAGGTGTTTTTGACATAACAGTTGGTGGTGGAGGAACATCTACGCCAACTCCAGGGCCCGCAGCTGCTGGACAAGGAAATGATTCAATATTTAATCCAGGTGGTTCTGAAAACACTTCAATGATTACATCATCTGGTGGTGGATTTGGTGGTAACCAATCTTCTCCAACTAGCCCTCCAGGATCTGGTGGACCAGGAGGATCAGGAGGTGGTTCATCTGACAATACTTCTCCTGGAGATGTAGGAGCAGGAAATACTCCTCCTCAAACAAAACAACAAGGTAACCCTGGTGGTGTAGGACGAGCAAGTCCTCCGTCTGCTGGAGGTGGAGGTGGTGGTGCCGGCGGTTCTGGTAGTGGCGCTCCTGGAAATGGTGGATCTGGTGGATCTGGATTAGTAAATAATATTAATAATTCTTGTACTACATATGCTGGAGGTGGTGGTGGATCTGGAAATGGAACAGGTGGTTCTGGTGGACCTGGTGGTGGAGGAGCAGGAGGAAATGCTCCTAATGGTGTAGGTACAGCAGGGACATCTAACACTGGTGGTGGCGGAGGTGGAGGTGCACCTGCTGCAAGTCCTCCGGGACCAGGATCAGGTGGTGGTAATGGTGGTTCAGGAATCATTATTGTTAGAACACCAAGTGCAAGAACTTTAGCAGTAACACCTTGTACAAATTCAATATCTACACATCCGGGTGGTGACAAACTAGCTACTTTTACTGTAACAGGAACATTGACAGTTTCATAAAAAATATTTACTTTTGTTTTTAAAAAGTTAAAATATGTTAAGAAAGTAAATATGCAACTTCAAAATTATTATTGGTATTTTCAATCAGCAATCCCTCCTAGGATTTGTGATGAAATAGTAAAATATGGAAAATCTATTTCTGATCAGATGGCAGTAACAGGTGGTATGGGTAATAAAAAATTAAATCAAAAACAATTAAAAGATTTAAAACAAAAAAGAGATTCCAATATTGTTTGGATGAGTGATAGATGGATTTATAAAGAAATTCAACCATACATTCATCAAGCAAATGCAAGTGCTGGTTGGAATTTTCAATGGGATTATTCAGAAGCATGTCAATTTACAAAATATGAAAAAGGTCAATTTTATGATTGGCATTGTGATGGTTGGGACCAACCCTATCATGCACCTAATCAACCTAGTCATGGAAAAATAAGAAAACTATCTGTAACAGTAACTCTATCAGACCCTAAGGAATATAAAGGTGGTGAGCTAGAGTTTGATTTTAGAAATTTAGATCCAGATAAAAAACCTAACATTAGAAAATGTAAAGAGATACTTCCTAAAGGATCCTTAGTGGTATTTCCTGGATTTGTTTGGCATAGAGTATGTCCAGTTAAAAAAGGAAAAAGACATAGTTTAGTAATTTGGAATTTAGGGTGGCCATATAAATGAAACAATTTCCACAAAAATTAAATAGAGAAGATTATTTTAAATGTCCTATTTGGTGGGCAGATGAACCAAAATTTGTTAAACAATTAAATAAAGCATCAGACAAATATATTGAAGAATCAAAAAAAAATTTAAAAAAATCCATAGACGAAAGAAATAAAAAATTTGGTAATAAAAAAGATATGGGTAATGTTTTTCATTCAACTACCTTGATAGGAGATCCTAATTTTGTAGAATTACAAAAATATATAGGTGCAACTTCTCATAATTTATTAACAGAAATGGGATTTGATTTAAATCAATATCAAGTTTTTATTACAGAATTATGGGTACAAGAATTTGCTAAAAATGGTGGAGGACATCATACATTACATACTCATTGGAATGGACATATATCTGGTTTTTATTTTTTAAAAGCTAGTGAAAAAACTTCTACGCCTTTATTTGAAGATCCAAGAGCTGGTAATATAATGAATCTTTTACCAGAAAAAGATAGGTCTAAAATTACTTATGCATCATCTCAAATTAACTATCAAGTTAAACCAGGAAGAATGATATTCTTTCCATCTTACATGCCTCATCAATATGTGGTAGATATGGGATATGAACCCTTTAGATTCATACATTGGAACTGTCAAGCTATACCGAAAGGAGTATTAAATGTCGTTCAAAAAAAATAAATATAGTGTATTAAAAAATGCGATAAATAAAGAAATGGCAGATTTTTGTTTTGCTTATTTTTTAAATAAAAGAAAAGTAGCAAGATTTTTATTTGATGAAAAATATATATCACCTTTTACAGAATATTGGGGAATATGGAATGATAAACAAATCCCTAATACTTATTCCAATTATAGTGATTTAGTTATGGAAACATTATTACAAAGAGTTAAACCTGTTATGGAAAAACACACAGGTCTTAAATTATCTGAAACATATTCTTATGCAAGAATATATAAAAAAGGAGATGTATTAGCTCGACACAAAGATAGATATTCTTGTGAAATATCTACTACATTAAATTTAGGCGGAGAATCATGGCCGATATATTTAGACCCTACTGGTAAAGTAGGTCAAGCTGGTGTTAAAATAGATTTAAAACCAGGAGATATGTTAATTTATTCTGGTTGTGATTTAGAACATTGGCGAGAAGAATTTACTGGTAAAAATTGTGGACAAGTATTTTTACATTATAATAGAGCAGGATCTAAATTAGCAAAAGAAAATGCTTATGATAAAAGACCTTTTATAGGTTTACCTGCTTGGTTTAAAGGCTTTACTTTAGTTAAAAAGTAATATAAAACATAATCTTGGGGCATGAGATATATATCCACACCACCCCTCATGCTCCTTAATTTTTAGTATAAATTTAATAATTTTGTTATATACTTATTATTATGCCATTAACAAAGTTAAATTTTCAACCCGGATTAGATACCGAAAATACAGAAACTGGAGCAGAAGGTAGATGGATTGACGGAGATAAAATCAGATTTCGTAAAGGACTTCCTCAAAAAATAGGTGGCTGGAATAAATTTAGTTCAGCTTATTATGTAGGAGTAGGAAGAGCTTTAGAACAATGGTTTTCTTTAAATGGAGGTAGATATGAAGCTCTTGGAACAGATAGAAAAGTTTATGCTTATGCTTCGGGTGATAGTCAAGATATTACTCCTATAAGAGCAACATCAAATTTAGTTAATGCTTTTACAACTACAAATACAAGTGCTAATGTAACTATTTCAGATACTGGTCATGGAGCTAAACAAGGAGATTTTGTAACATTAAGTAGTACAAGTTCATCTATTGGAGGAATTCCAGCAACAACTTTAGATGCTGAATATGAAATACTATCAATTACAAATGTTGATGCTTATCTAATTTCAAGTAATGCTACTGCTACATCAACAATAGGACCAACTGGTAATTGTACTGCTACTTATCAATTAAATATAGGTCCGGGTCTTCAAACTTTTGGTTATGGTTGGGGTTCAGGAGCTTGGAGTGCAAGTACATGGGGAACACCTAGAACAACATCTAATGTAACTATTGATGCAAGATTATGGTCTATTAATAATTGGGGAGAAGATTTAATTATTACTCAAAAAGACGGTTCAACTTACGAATGGGATTTATCAAGTGGTATGACAGGTAATAGAGCTACAATAATTGCTAATGCTCCAACTAAATCTACTTTATCAATGGTATCTACTGAAACTAGACATGTAGTATGTATGGGTACAGAAACTTCTATTGGTAATGTTTCAACTCAAGATAAAATGTTTATTCGTTGGTCAGATCAAGAAGAATATAATCAATGGACTCCAAATGTAACTAACTCAGCTGGATCTCAAAGAATAGCTGGTGGAAGTGAAATTAGATGTGCTCGTCCTGCTAAAGGAACTATTTTAGTATGGACAGATACTACAATGCAATCAATGTCATTTATTGGTCCACCTTTTATATTTGGTTTTAGACAATTAGGTAATGATTGCGGAGCTGTTGGTCTTAATTCTGCAATAGTAATAGATGATATAGCTTATTGGATGTCTGATGGACAATTCTTTAGATATGCTGGTGCTGTTCAAGAAATACCTTGTCCAGTATTAAATCATGTATTTGATAATATTAATAAAGTACAATATGCACAAGTATATGCTGCACAAAACTCTAATTTTTCTGAAGTAATATGGTATTACTGTTCTAGTTCCTCTGATCAAAATGACAGATATGTTATTTATAATTATTTAGAAAACTCTTGGTGTTTTGGTACTATGAATAGAAGTACATATCAAGACAATGGTGTTGAATTAAATCCATTAGCTACAGAGTATACAGCTAATTCTACTTCTAATACTATTTCACAAATAAATGGTTTAACAGCAGGTAGAAGTATAATTTATAGAATGGAAGATGGTGTAGATGCTGATGGCGCTGCATTAACTGCTTATATTCAATCAGGTGATGGAGATTTAGCTGATGGAGAAGAATTTATGTTTATAAACAAAATTATACCAGATTTTCAAAATCAAACAGGTAATGCTTTAATTACTTTAACAACAAGAGATTATCCTTATGGAAATACAATTGTTGGAGAAACTGTAACAGTAAGTAACACAACAGGGTTTATTAATACTCGAATCCGTGGTAGACAATCTAATATAAAAATAGAAAATACAGCAATAGGAGATAATTGGAGATTTGGAACTTTAAGAGTTAATCTAAGAGCTGATGGAAAAAGATAAATATAAAATACGAAAAGCACAAATTTCTGATGCTGTTCGAATAAGAGAACTATTAAAAACGTGGTTAATCGAGGCTCCATTTAATTTTGGAAATACTAATAATAAAAAAGCATTAGAAAATATAGTATTTTACATTAAGAATAGTTTTGTTATAGTAGTAGAATATGAAAATATTATTGTTGGAACATTAGCTGCAACAGTAGATGAAACGTGGTATAGTGATAAAAAGTTTATGAGAACTTTATGGTTACATGTAAATCCACAACATCGAAGGTTTAGCATTTTTCGTTCTTTAATGATAGTATTTAAGGAGTATGCATTAGCTAATAAAGTTACTGCTATATGTGAAATATTCCAAGGTAAAGATGTTGAAAGAAAAAACAATGCCTTTATTAAATTAGGTTTTAAAGTTATAGGAGGAACTTATATAGTCAATGGGTAGTATATTCAAACCAAGCACAACAGTAGTACAGGCACCATCGCAGTCATCGACTAGCTATGATATACCTGAATACTTTAAAGAAATTCAAGAACGTACTTTAAGAACAGCAGAAAATGTTTTTAGTCAACCTTATACCGCTTATCAAGGTGATAGAATAGCTTCACTTGATCCATTAGAAACACAAGCTGCAAATGTATATTCTCAACAAGTAGTTCCTCAAGCTGGACAATTAGCTGGTATAGGTCAACAAATAGCAAATGTTGGTGCTCAAACTTATGATACAGCAACAGCTGCAAGTTATGCTAATCCATATCAAGCTCAAGTTATTTCAGGAGCATTAACAGATTTAGGTGATGCTTATGGCCAAAGTAGAAAAGCTATGGATGCACAAGCTGTAGGTGCAGGAGCTTTTGGTGGAGAAAGACAAGGTATAGAAAATGTTTTAGGACAAGAAAGATATTTAGATCAAGTTGCAGATACAACCGCTAGATTAAGACAAGCTGGTTTTGAATCAGGTGCAGCAAGATTTTCTCAAGATAGACAAACTCAAATGGCAGGACTAGGTCAACAACTCGGTGCTGCAACTACTCAAATAGGTGCATTACAAGCAGGTGCTCAAGGTATGCAAGCCTTTGGTCAACAAGCACGTGGAATAGAACAAGCTAAATTAGCAGAAGGATATCGTGACTTTATAGAAGCAAGAGAATATCCTGCTGGACAAATAAGACAAATGGTTGGAGCTTTATCAGGTGCTCCTATAAGAAGTTATGGAGAAGAAAGATCAGGATCAGTAGGTACACCAGTAGGTGGTCCGAGTATCTTTGGTCAAGTAGCAGGTGCGGCATTAGCTGGAAGTCAATTTATGTCTGATGTAAGATTAAAAAGAGATATTAAATTAGTTGGTAAATCTCCTAAAGGAATTAAAATATATAACTTTAAATATCTAGGTGATGATAAAACATATCAAGGTGTAATGGCTCATCAAGTACCACAAGCAGCTACTGCAAATCAATTTGGATACTTAATGGTAGATTACTCTAAACTTGATGTAGAATTTAAGGAGGTCTAATGGCTTTAGAAGATATATTAAAGAATAAAGAAAAAGTAAATGAAGCTGCATTTGGAGTTATAAAAAAAGGTGCGCCTATTAGTGCAGATGAACAAACTATTGATGAAAATGTTAGCATAGATGAAAATGTTAAAGTAGATACAAAAGATATTGAAGGAGAAACAGGTGATGACGGAAAATTTAAAATAGACTTAGGTGATGCTTTAAGTAATAAATTAGATAGTGTAACTGGAAGTTTAGCTTCTTTTACTGACACAGTTGGATCTACTTTTGAAAATATTGCTAAAGAAGTACCTAAGAAAATAGATGAAATTTACAGTGATAAAGATAAGAAAAGAAATTTTTTAAGAGGTTTATACATTATAAATGCATCATCAGGTATAACACCAATTTCTCAAGCTAAATCTCCTTTAGGTAAAATATCTGAAGGTTTAATTAAAGCTGAAAAACAATTTACCGCTGAAGATATTGCTACATTAAAAGCTTTAAAAAGTGATAGAAGATATAAAGGTGGGAAAGAAACTGCTTTAGAAAAACTTTATACAACTTATGCCACTAATTTTGAAAAATCTAGAAAAGATTTTCAGTCAGTAGATACTCGATTTAATGAAATATATAAATTAGCTAAAGGTGGAAAAGAACCACCTACTGGTATTTTAGAATCATCTTTTGCTGGATTAGAACAAATATTATCAGAAATAGGCTTGCTTGACGAAGCAAATGCTTTAATTAATAGAAATCAAGATACATCAAAATTTAGTGATGAGGATTTAATTAAATTTAAACAAATATTTACTGCTGCAACTAAAAGACAAATAGTAGGTCAAGTAAAAGAATTATATCCAGTATCTAATAAAGACATCGAAATATTACTTCAAACTGTTGGAGATATAAGTACAAGTCCTCAAGCTTTAAGAGCATTAGTTGCTGCTGAAAAAGCAGCGAAAGAAATTAGTGAAAATGCTTTTGGTAAATCATTTGATATTGCTTTTGCAGGTGAAGGTAATTCTAACTTTAGAGCTGATTCACAAGATGCTGCTGCACAAGAGTTAGCTGAAAAATATAAAAATGATGTTAAAGATGAAACTTTAGTTGAACTTTATGGATCATCAGAAAATCCTACATCTTTTCAAATTGTAAATGCTTATTACCATCAACAATTAGAACCTGTTTTTAAAGATGAAACAATGGGTACAGATAAATATTTTGAAATATTTAAAGCAAAAAAAGAAGAAGATACAAATGAAATATTAGACATAATAAATAAAAGACAAAAAAATGAAAAATAAATGATATGGCAGAACTTTCAGAATACCAAAAAGAATCATATAATATCTATATTGCTAATGATATTCCAGAAGATACAGCTCTTAAATTAGCAACCGGCGAATTAACTGCAGCTGATTATGAAAAACAATTAAATGAAAAAAAGATAACTAACGAAGATCAAGCTATTGATCAAGCTGGTTATGATCTTAAATTAAGTGATGAAACCAAAGTTGATGTAGCTAACAAATTTTCTAAAGCTGCTGAAAGTGCAGCGGCATCAGATTTTTCTGAAGAAAGTTATATGTTTACTGAATACGAGCCAAGTAAAGCTGATGTTGTAAAAGCTTATGGTATTAATGCAGAAGTTAAAAATGAATTACCAAAAGAAGTAAGATTTGCTTTAAGTTTAGGAATTAATAATGAAACATTAACATTAAGAGATGCTAAAAATTTATATATTAAAGAATATTTATTAGAAGATAAAAACTTAGACCCGGAGTTAGTAGAACAATATAAAGACAAAATTGAATTTAAATATCAGAAATTAAATAAAAATATTTTTGGTAAAGGAAAAGGAGATTATAATGTTTTAACTTATCGAGTACCAGAAGAATTAGGTGGAACTAATAAATGGACGACTACAAATGCTCCTACTTTATTTCCTACTTCAGGAGATTTATCAGCAATCGCAGGAGATATTTATACAGTGTCAGCAGCAGTTGCTGGTGCTATTGGTGGAAGTTTCGTAACTCCAATTGTAGGAACAGCAGCTGGTTCTGCTGGAGCTACTTTTACTGCTGAAATGACTAAATATGCGGTAGGAAGAGAAATTTATGGATTAGGAGAAGGTGTAGATGATGATGAGTATTATAAAATGGCTATGACTCAAGCTGCCATATTAGCTGGAATAGATTTAGTTGCAACTCCTGCTTTTTTATTAACTGGTCAAGCAATAAAAAAAGCTGTTCTTACTGCAGCTCAAGATAAAATTAGTTCTAAATCAATACAAAATTTAATTGAATCAGGTGGAAAATTAGATGAAGGTTTACTTAAAAATTTAGATGAAGCTAAAGCAATTTTAAAAGATAATGGAATTCCAGAAAAATTAGCTGATGATTATTTAGTTGCAAATATAAATAAAGCTTTTCCAGAAGCTGAAATAACTGCACCTAAATCAGTATCATCTAAAGTTTTATCAGAAGTAGAATTAGCTAAAAAAGGTATAAAATCAAAAGAAGCTGAAAATCAACTTATTAAAATAACTTCAGGATTAGATAATGTTAATATAACTGGCTCACAAAAAGATGATATTATAAATGATATATCTAATAATATTGTAAAAATTAGAAAAAATGAAGAACTAATAACTAAAGAAGCAGTAGAACAAGCTGAAGGAAAAGTATTTAAATTTAAAACTGATAATGCCACTGTAAATGAAATTGATAATTTAGGATTAAATTTTGCAGCTATAAATAAAAATATTAAAATAAAAGTTGATGAAGCTTCACAAGTTGTAAAAAATACAGCTGACAATTCATTAGTAAAATTTAATTTAAATATAAAAGATACTAAAAAAGTATTAAATCAAATCATAAAAGAATATAGCACTAAAGTAGTGCAAAAAATGAAAAAGCCTATTAAAACAAGTTCTAAAGAATATATAAAAAAATATAATGCAAATCAAAAAGTAAAAGAATTTTATGAATCTTTATCTAAATATAGTAGTCGAGAAGATGTTGTTTCATTTACTAAATTATTAAAAAAAGGAGTTGAGAATATTGATAACATGACATATGACCAAGTAATGGCTTGGAGAAAACTTATTATGGCTGCTGAAGCAGGTGAAATAACTGGAGTAATGAAAAATGCTTTAACAAAAGTAAAAGGAGCTTTTAATAATGCTATTGAAGAAGGAATGACTAAAAATGATAAATTATTAATAGCACATAATAATTATGAAAATTTATTAAGTATGTATCAAAATTCTTTTTTATCTGAATTATCTCAAAAATTTGGTTACGGTACAGGTACTAAAGTATCAAGACAATTTGGAGTAATGGGAGAAGGAACAAAAGTAATGAAATTTTTTACAGAAGGCTCAGATGCTATTACTAATGCAAGTAGATTAAAAACAATATTAGATAGTCCATTAAAGCCTGTTACAGTGTCTCAAAAAAATAAAATTTATAATTCTTTATATGAAAAATATTTTAAAGATGTTTATAAATCTCCTGGTTCAGGTAAAGCTGTAGAAACTCATGAAAAATTTGTTAGAGATTATGGTGAAGTTTATGAAATAATTTTAGGAAAAAATGTATGGTCTAAATTTTCTAAAAGTTCTAATGATGCATTAAAAGTAATGGATGAAGCTGTAAATCAACAATTAAAAATTACAAAAGAAATTTCAGAAGCATTACCAGGTTTAAGTATAAAAGTTATTGATAATCAAAATCCTACTGAAATAGTTAAACATATTTTAACTAAAATGAGAGGTGATAATGTAACTAAATTAGTTTCTAGTTTAAATAAAACAGCAGAAGGAAAAGCTGTATTACAAGATATTAGAAAAGTAATGGTTAATGATTTTTTAAATCAAACTAAAGTAAATGGTTTACATAATGGAATTAAATTAAATACTTTTTTAGATACTAATAAAGAAGCTTTAGAACAATTATTTAATAAAGAATTTGTAGAAACTTATAGATCAGTAGCTAAAGCTCTTACAGCACTTCAAGATGTTGGTTTTTTAGGAGCTAATGCTTCGAATAAAACTATAACAGAAATGGCAAATCAGGCTGGTTTATTTGTAGATATATGGGCAGGACCTTTAAATCACAAAAGATTAATTATAAATAGATTGGCAAGAATTTGGGATGCTTTTGGTTTAGGTGGAGATAATATGGCTTTACTTTTAGATTATAAAATGTTTCTTGAGGCAGCTAAAAAAAATGCATTAGGTGGAAATTATCATATTATGTTAGATGCTTTAAGTGCTTCTAAAAATCCTGCACATAAAAATTTATTTAAAAAACTTCTTAATGCAATAGGTATTTCAACAAATTACAAAGGATTAAATAAAAAAACTGCAATTACTATGGAATATTTCAAAGATAAATTTGAAGGTGATGATAGAACTATGCCAGATGAACCTGATGTATTTACTGCTGTCGATGAAATTTTATCTACTTTAGGAAAAAATGTTAAAAAAGATGTTTATAATAATACAAAATATTTAATTAATCAATTTGTAAACTATATGAGTCAGGGTAAAACAGAATTAGAAAAAGATTATGAAAAAGAAGATTTTGAAAAAAAATTGATGGTTAAATGATAGCAAAAAATAAAGGGTGTCTTTGTGAAAATTTAGCAACAGTGTGGTTACAAGAACAAGGTTACTATGTGTTTAAAGGAAGTCAAACACATTGTGCTATTGATTTAATTGCCGTTGATCCTAAAACATTAGAACATAAATTTTTTGATGTAAAAATGTTAGGTAAAAGAAAAGATGGAAGTATTATAGCTCGTTCACCTAGAATTAAAGACAAACGTATACATATTTTATCGGTAGACTTAATAAATAAAAAATGTAGAATAGTGCCAAAAAGGAAAGCGACATGGAGTTAAGAAAAAAAACAGAAATGATTGTAGTACATTGTGCTGCAACTAAACCATCTATGGATATCGGGTATAAAGAAATTCGTAAATGGCACGTAGAAGATAATGGTTGGGATGATGTAGGTTATCATTATATTGTAAGACGTGATGGTAAAGTAGAAGTAGCTAGATCAGAAGCTTTTCAAGGTGCTCATGCGCCTGCTGTTAATTCTAAAAGTATAGGTGTTTGTTTAGTAGGTGGTATGGCAGAAGATGGTGGTGCTGAAAATAATTTTACTTTAGAACAATTTTTATCATTAAAAGATTTAATAAAAAAAATTAAAACAACAAATCCTAATATAAAAGAAATATTAGGTCATTGTGATGTACAAGATAATAAACCAAATTGTCCAGGATTTAATTTAAAAGAATGGTTAATTAAGGAGGATATAAATGTGGATTAGTATAGCATCAAAACTTGTACCGGGAATCATTAAAACTGGTATGAGTATAGCTTCAAATAGAAGAAAAACAAGAGAACTTGAATCAGTTGCTGAAATGAAACATGCAGAACGTATGGCTTCTGGTGAATTAGAATATAAAAAAGCAGTAATACAAAATAATCAACAGGGATGGAAAGATGAGTTCGTGTTGATTTTGGTGTCAGCCCCAGTGATGTTATTAATATGGTCTATCTTTTCTGATGATCCAGAGATAATGATGAAAGTAGAAAAGTTTTTTGAACAATTTAATAATATGCCATTTTGGTATCAAGCTTTGTTTATTGGTGTAGTATCAGCAATCTATGGATTAAAAGGTGCTGATATAATGAAAAAACCAAAATGAGTAGAAATAAAAAGCATTATAGAGCTACAAAAAAAGGTGCGGGCATGACCCGAGCAGGAGTTGCTGCATATAGACGAGCAAATCCTGGTAGCAAACTTAAAACAGCTGTAACTGGTAAAGTTAAACGTGGATCAAAAGCTGCTAATAGACGTAAATCTTATTGTGCAAGAAGTGCTGGTCAATTAAAAAGATCATCAGCTAAAACTAGAAATGATCCTAATTCAAGAATAAGACAAGCTAGAAGAAGATGGAAATGTTAAAAAAATTATTTGAAAAACTTATAGATAAGATTTTTGGAAGACGATGTAAATGCGGAAAAAAATCACAAAATTGTTCTGAGTAATTAATTAGTATATTATAAATCATTTATGAGGTGGTTTATAATATTTTTACTATTAACAACAAATGTATATGCGTGTAATTGGAAAGATGATATACCGTGTTTAACTATAAATGCTAATTCTTTAGATTATAAAATTAAACCTACTTCTATTATTTCTCAAAAAACTATTAAAACTTTTAATTTAAATACTTTAACTAAAGTATTAAATTTTATAAATGGATCAAATGCAGTACAATCTGGACCTATAGGTCAGCAGTCATCATTATTTTTAAGAGGAACTAATAGTAATCATACTTTAGTTTTACTTAATGGTATTCCTATTAATGATTTTTCTACACCTACAGGAGCTTTTGATTTTGGCCAAGACTTTATGTATAATATTTCTTTTATTCAAGTATATAAAGGTGCTTCAGCAAGTAAATTTGGTGTAGATGCTATTGGTGGTGCAATTAATATAATTACAGTAACCGATTTTGAAAATAAAATATCTACTACAAATAAAAGTATTAATGGAAATTACTATACAAATATAAATGATTGGGATATAAACATTCAAGGAGGACACTTTAAAGAAAAAGAATCCTCTGCCTTAAAACACGGAACAGATAAAGATAGTGTAAATAATAAATCAATAGGAATTAATTTAAATAGATGGTATGATAATATTAATTTTAAAACAACCTTTTTTACAAGAAATACTTTTGCACATATTGATGGTCATTCCTTAGATAATCAAAATGGTTTTAGTGATAATACTTTTTTTGCTTTACAAACAGGATTAGAACAATCATTAAAAAATGGTAATAATTATCTTTATTTACATACACACGAATATGATAGAAAATATGAAAGTGACGAATATAAATCTGAAAATTATTTTTTTAAAATTGGTCATCAAAATAATATATATGGATTTGGTTTAGATTATAAATATGATCAATCTCATACTCAAAATGATGATAATGTAAGTTTATTTACTAATTATACTAACGGACTTATATCTTTAGGAGCAAGAAAAGATTCAGATTTTAATAGTTATAATGTTGGATTATTTAAAAATTTTAATAAGTTAAATGTAAGAGCTAATCATTCTACTGGTTATAAAAAAAGAACTACATGGACTTTAGAAGAAGATAGTAAAACTAATGAATTAATTTTTGATTATAATAATATTACTTTATCTTTATTTGAATCAGATACTGGTATTCAAAATCAAGATGGTATAGAGTTATCTTATAATATTAATAACTTTGAAATATTTGCTTCTAAATTAAATAGTAAAAAGAATGGAGTAGTACAATTAAGGAGACCAGAAATAACTGGTGGCTTTAATTATATTTATAATTTTAATGACTTTAATATAATTACAAGTTATAATTATATAGGAGAGAGTAAGGATATACATAATTCTAATTGGTCTATTATAGATATGAAAGAATTACATTTATTAAACTTTGGAATAGAAAAATATGGCTTTACATTAGATATATCTAATTTATTAGACCAAGATTATCAAATGCCACATGGCTTTACAGGTAAAGAGAGACAAGTTACAATAGGCTTTACTAAAAAGTATTAGCATGAAAAATATATATTTATTCGAATTAAGCGATGTATTCGCTAACCAAGTTTATCTTCCATATTGCAGTGGAGTAGTATGGTCTTATGTTAAAAATAATCCTTACATTAAAGATAATTATAAACTCAAAGATTGGTTTTATGCTCGTGATGAAGCTAAAAATATTATTGATAAAATAGAAAATCCAGATATATTATTATTTAGTTGTTTTATGTGGAATTGGAATTTAAATTGTGAAATAGCTAAAACTATAAAACAAAATTATCCTTCTTGTAAAATAATGTTTGGAGGACAACATCAACCATTAGCTGATAGAGCAAAAGGTTTTTTTAATGAACATCCTTATGTAGATGTTTTAATACATAGTGAAGGTGAAGAAACAGTAAAAGAATTATTATATGAAAAACCTTATGAAGAAATAAAAGGTATAACTTATAATGTAAATAATAAAGAAGTAAGAAATCCTCCACGTGTAAGATTAGAAGGAATACATGATAATCCTAGTCCTTTTCTTGATGGTAGTTTTGATTGGGTAGTAGAAAAAAATAAAAAAGATAAAAATTATAATTTTCACGCAACTGTAGAGTCAGCTAGAGGTTGTCCTTTTAGTTGTGCTTTTTGTGAAATTGGAGATAAATATTATCAAAAATTAAAAACAAGTTATGATAAAACTAAAAAAGAAATTGACTGGATTGCTAAAAATAAAATAGAATATGTAACAGATGCTAATTCAAATTTTGGTATTTTATTTGATCAAGATATGGATTTAGCAGAATATGTAGTTAAAGTAAAAGAAGAAACAAGTTTTCCTCAAGCATTTAGAGTTACATGGGCAAAAGGTCAAGCAGATAAAGTTTTACAAATAGCAAAACTTTTTGAAAAACATGATATACAAAAAGGAATGACTATTGCTTTACAATCTTTTAATCCAGATGTTTTAAAAGCAGTAAGAAGAAAAAATGTACATAGCGGTAAACTAAAAGAATTTATAGATATGTATGAAAAAGAAGGAATAGGAAGTTATGTAGAATTAATTTGGGGATTACCAGAAGAAACTATTGATTCTTTTATTGATGGTGTAACTTATATAATGGAAGAAGGTTACCATACTTATTTAGATGTACATTTAATGATGCTATTACCTAATGCACCTATTAATGAACCGGGATATAAAGATCAATTTGGTATTAAATCTGTAAATGCTCAACCTAGATTTTCACATAGATCCAATCCAGAAAAATTAGTAGATGATTTAGTTTCTTTCGTTACAGCAACAAGAAAATGTAATCATGAAGATTGGATCAAGGGTCATCAATTTAGATGGTTAGTTATTTTTGGTCACTATTTAGGTCCATTACAATTTATATCTAGAGCTATGAAAAAAATATATAATATAACTTATAAAGATTTTTATACTGATCTTTTAACTTTTTGTGAAAAAAATCCAAATACATATATAGGAAAAGAATATTTAACCATTAAAAAAAATTTAACTAAAATATTAAAAAATAAAAGACATTGGGGTGATGTTATTCCCGGTGTAGGAAATATTAATTGGGAAGTTGATGAAGCTACATGTATTCGATTGGTTACAAATTCAGAAACATTTTATAAAGAAATGTCAACTTATTTAACAAATAAATATGATACAGATGAACATGTATTAAGAGATATAATTAATTATCAAAAAGCTCGTTTACATCATCCTTTTAAACAATATCCTATACACAAATATTTTAATTTTAACATACACGATGTTATAGAAAATAATAAATCATTTAGAGAAGTAAAAAATGTTCAAACTTTTAATGGTAAAAATTATGATGATTTATATGAATGGGCTAAACATACTTTATGGTTTGGTAGAAGAATAGCTAAATACAAAACTAAGGTTCAATAAATAATTCTTTCCAATTATCACCAGTTATTTGATCAGCAAGTTTCTTTTTAGTATTTAAAGTTTTCATTATCTTTTCATCTAAAGTGTTAGGACATACGAAGTCTATATATAATACTTTATCTTTTTGTCCTATTCTATGTGCTCTATCTTCAGATTGAAGTCTTACTTCCATATCATAAGTATTATTAAAATAGATCACTGTTTTAGCATTTGTTAATGTAAGTCCATATCCTCCAGTTCTAGGTTGACCTATAAAAAATCTTAATTCTCCACTTTGAAATTTTTCTACAATATCTTGTCTATCTTCAGCTTTAGTATCACCGAAAAAAGCTGCAACTTTACTCGCACCAAATTTTTTAGAAAGTGTATCTCTAATAAGTTTAATGCTATTTCTATAAGTTGCCCATATAATTATATTGCCTTGAGTTTCTTCTATCACATTTAAAAGTTCCTGGATCCTTGGATTATCACCTTCTATATTTTCTTCAGTTTTATTATCATATTTAATAAAGCCACATAATATCTGCTGTAATCTCAATATTCGTGTGATAATAAGAGGCGCAGTCACTAATTTCTCACGTTCTAGTTCTAGTATAGCACGTTTTTTAAGTATGACGTACATGCGCTTTTGAGCCGGTGTCATGTCGATATGTCTTATTTGACGTAGTTTAGGTGGTAAATCTAAACATTCTTCTTTAGTTACTCTAAAAGAGTGTTCGTCTAATATTTTTTGTAGCTCATCTAATCTTTGATAACCTACTACTTCATCAAAACTATGACTAGATGTTCTTCTTCTTTGAATAACACAAAACGTATTTCTATAAGCATAAAAACTAGATTGTAAAATAAATTCATCTAAGAAATGCATTTGAGACCATAAGTCTAATGGACCTTGGGTCACTGGAGTTCCTGTTAATATTCTTCTATAAGTGGCAAGTTTACCAAGTTTCATACAAGCTTTAGTTCTTCTTGCAGTTCTATTTTTTATGTTTGTACTTTCATCTATACAAAAAAAAGATTTAGTTAAATTTAGTAATCTTTGTAAATAATTTTTACCTTTCTCTGTAGATAGAGCTTCTATATTAATAATAAAAAATTTTAATTTATGTGAAGGTTTTAAAAATTCAGTAAGTCTTTCAATATTCGTTTTAGTTTCTGTAGGATTCCAAATACATACATCTGTAAAACTAACCACATCTTCAGGCATATGTGCCCTAAACTCTGAAGCAAACCAATTACGATACACGCCTTTAGGGGCAGCAATGATAGCAGTATTAATACTACCTCTACGATAAAGGTAGGCAATGTTATCAATAACAACTTTAGACTTGCCAGTACCTTGTTCCATAAATAAAGCATAATATTTTTTATTTTTACTTTTGTCAAATGCATCATATTGATGTTGATAAGGTTTAGTTTTAAAATTATATTTTAAAAATTTATTTTCGTCTATAAATTTTACTTGCATTTAAATCTTTCTGTTTTCTAATTATAATTTTACTTTATATATTTTTTATAATATAAGTAAATAATAAAAATGAGAAAGGAGAAACTTTATGGCTAAAGTTTACATAGTACAAGAAAATCCAAATGTAAATGTTATTGGTGCTGGTCGTTTTGGAGAGCTTATACCATTACTACCACCTGGTCGACAAATTACTCTTTCCTCTTCACCAGTTATAAAATTATTAAAAACTAAATTAAAAAATTTTAGTGATGATGATTTTTTATTGGCGATGGGTGATCCAGTTGCTATTGGAATTGCTTCAATGGTAGCTTCGGATATTAATAATGGAAAAGTAAATATGTTAAAATGGGATAGAGAAAATCAATGTTACTATAATGTTTACATTGATCTTTATCAGAAAGGAGAAAGTAATGAGTAAAGAAGCTTGGATATTCGATTCAGTCGAAAAACACAAGAAGAAAGAAAGTTTACCAAAAGGCGGATTAGAAATAGTTACAGCTATTGGAAATAAACTTATAAAGAAGAAAAAAAATCTTATGAAGGAAGAAGAAAAACTTAAAGAGTTAAAAGCTGAAATTCGTGAGATTGAAGAAAAAGAATTACCTGATGCTATGGCGTCATGTAATAATATGACTAGATTTGATTTAGCCGATGGCAGTCAAATTTCAGTTAAAGATGATTTATTTTGTTCTATACCAGAAGATAAAAGAGCAGGTGCTCTTAAATGGTTAGAAAAAAATGGACATAGCGAACTAATTAAACATGATGTTAAAGTTAGTTTTGCAAAAGGCGAGTATGATGAAGCTGATAAACTGATTAAGGTATTAAATAAAAATTTTAAAAATATACCTTATGACGAAAAATCTTCAGTTCATGCTGGCACATTAAAAGCTTTTGCTAAAGAAAGATATAGTCTTGGTGAAACATTACCAGAAGAATATTTTTCTGTATACGAAGCCAGTATAGCAAAAGTAAAACTCGGAAAGGAGAAATAAATGGCAGACAAACAAGTAAGTGTTAAGTCTAATAGTGAAGTCGCAACAGGCGATATATCTGCAGACTTAATAATTAAATCTGCTGGTCGTGGTTTAGAAAATGTTACAAATGATGATATTACTATTCCAAGATTAGCAATAGTACAAGCAGGCTCACCTCAACGAAAGAAAAAAGATGAGAAATATATTGAGGGAGCAGAAGAAGGTAATATCTTTAATACGGTCACTAATCAATTATATAGTGATTCAATTACAGTGATACCTTGCGGATATCGAAAGTCCTATGTAGAATGGGTACCTAGAGAAAAAGGAGGAGGTTTAGTAGCTGTTCACGATATGAAACCAGACGGTACTAAAACTGATCCTAAAACTAGAAAGTCAATGTTAGGTGAAAATCAAATTGTCGATACTGCGGAACATTTTGTTTTAGTTAAAAAAGATAAAACATTTGAACCAGCAGTTTTAACAATGACATCTAGTAATCTTTCAGTTTCAAGAAAGTGGAATACACTTCTTAAAATGAAAAAGATGAATGTAAAAGGTCAAATGGTTGAACCACCTTCGTTTCTTTTTATGTTTGAATTATCAACTGTAAATGCAGAAAATGATTTAGGTAGTTGGTATAAATATAAAATAGAAGAAGTAGGTAATGTATCAAGTAAAGATATATTTAAACAAGCTGAAGCTCTTTCAGATTCCGTATCTGAAGGTAAAGTAAAAGCTTCTGAACCTGTTGAAACTGATACATCTTCAGATGAAAAGGAAACTAAAACACCATTTTAGTTATGCTTCATGAAGATTTTTTCAAGGTCTTTCCAGGCCTAACCCGAGCTTATGGCCAATTCTTTATTACAGAAAGAAAAGGTCCTAAACTTGATGGCTATGGAAAGACTATAAGGGAAAATTATGTTGACACTTTATGGAAAGAACACCTAGATGGTAAAACTGGTCTAGGTGTTATCCCTATTAATAAAGAAAATAAATGTAAATGGGGTTGTTTAGATGTTGATGATTATTCAGTAGATATTGAGAAAATAAGTAAACAGTTTGTAAAAAAAAATTTAATAATATGTAGATCAAAATCAGGTGGAGCACACATTTTTATTTTTACTAAAAATTTTGTGTCAGCTTCTTCTATGATTAATAAATTAAAAGAAATTGTAAAAGCATTTGGTTTTGTTAAATATGATTTAAGACCACAACAAACTAAATTAATAGATGATAATGATTGTGGCAGTTGGTTAAATATGCCTTACTTCGGAGGAGAATCAACAGATAGATATGCTCTTTATGATGGAAAAGTATTAACACCAGAACATTTTATTAAGTGGGTAGAAAAATTTTCTTTAGATTCATTAGAGTATCTGGATCTAACTTTTATTAAAAAACTCAATAAATCCAACGAAATTTTACCAGGTGGTCCACCTTGTCTACAAGATTTACTTTCTAAAGGAGCATTAGGAGAAGGTAGTAGAAATAATGGTCTTTTTAATATTGGAGTTTATTTAAGAAAAAGATTTCCAGAAGAATGGCAAGATAAGTTAGAAGAATATAATGATGACTACATTGATCCGCCATTAAAGCCAAGAGAATTTACTGCAGTATTACAAAGTTTAGATAAAAAAACTTATAATTATAAGTGTAAAGATTCACCTATTAACTCGGTATGTAATAAAACTAAATGTATTACTTGTGAATATGGAATAAACGATGATGGGACTATGCCTACATTAAATAGTATTACTAAAATATTAACTAATCCTCCACAATATTTTTTAACATTAAGCGAAAAAAAAATTGGTCCATTATCTAGTAAACAAATTTATAATTTTTTAGATTTTAAACAAGTTGTATTTGAAAATTTAGACATGTTACTTCCTAAAATAAATGATAAATTATGGACTGAAACTGTTAATGATTTAATGTCTAGAGTTATTGCTGTTGAAGCACCTAAAGATAGTAGTAATGAAGGTAGATTATTTGATTTATTAGAAAGATTTTGTACAGGCTCTACTTCCTCAACTGAGTCAGAAGATTTATTAAGAGGTAAAGCTATAATACAAGATGAAATAACAGAATTTAGAATAAATGATTTTATGGAATTTTTAGATAGACATCGGTTTAAAGAATTTAAACTACATGAAATTACTGCCTATCTTAAAAATTTAGGTGCTACTCATAGCGGAAAAAAGATAAAAGGAAAATTTACGAATACTTGGTCAATACCAAGTTTTCAAGTGCAGACTGAAGAGTTTAAACAACCAAATATAGGAAAGGAGGCTTATGAATAAAATAGCAGCAATAAACGTATTATTGAAACACGCACAAAAGTATAGTGATCCACATTATAAAGCTAATGTACAAGCATTAACTGCAGCTTGTTTATTTATGGAAACTTATCTTCAAGAAAATAAACAAGACGCAAAAATAGAAATTAAAGGTCTTGAATTTAAATTAACAAAAGGAGCATAATGTATATATTTTTTGACACTGAAACTAATGGTTTATGGAGACGAGATTTAAATCCAGAACATGAAGATCAACCAAGATTAGTAAGTATAGCTTATCAAGTTTGTGATGACAATGAGAAAGTTATTGCACAACAATCTTGTAGAATTGAACCTAATAAAAAATTTGTTATTCCTAAAGAAGCTTCGGCAGTAAATGGTATAACTACAAAAGAAGCACAAAGAACTGGTATTAAATTAGAATTACCTTTAGCTACAATGACTTATTTTATGTCTAAATGTCATACAATGGTTGCTCATAATTTAGCTTTTGATTTACAAATTTTAGTTAGAGAGTTTAATCAATTAGGTTATATGTATAAAACACCTGAAAATTTACACTGCACTATGATGTCAGCTAAAAATGAAATGAAGTTAAAGAGTGAATTTAATGATTATAAATTTCCTAAATTATCAGAATGTTTTACTTATTTTTTTCACGGTGGAACTCAAAATTATCACGATGCATTATTAGATGTACAATTATGTAGAGAACTTTACTTTCATTTAAAGAATAAAAAGATAGAATTATTATCACATCAAGAAATACCAAAAGAATTATTAAAAAGAATTGATGGAGAAAAATATAAAAGTTTAGTTAAATTTTTACATGCAATTAATTATGAAAAATTAAATCAATGGGAAGGAGATTTTTGTAAATCTTTAATTGATAAATTAGATAAGTTTGATGAACATATTTTATTATCTAGTAAACAACATGACGTAATTAGAAATATTTATACAAAACATAATGGAAAGTAAAACAATTAAAATTTTTGGTAGTCCTGGTACAGGTAAAACTACAACTCTTTTAAAACTTTTAGAAGAAAAAATTTCTGAAGGTTTTAAACCTGAAAAAATAGGATTTGTTTCTTTTACTCGTAGAGCAGTAAGAGAGGCAAGAAGTAGGGTTATAAAAAAATTTAATCTTTCTGAAGATGATTTAGAATATTTTAGAACTATTCATAGTTTATGTTATAGAACTTTAAATATAAATAGTGGACAAGTATTTAAAGGAGAACGTGTAAAAGAGTTTAGTGAATTAGCAAGAATAGAAATGTCTGGTGTAAGTGAAGAAGATAATTCAGGTTTAGCAGTAGGAAGTAAAAAAGGAGATTTACTATTATTTTGTGACGAAGTTTCACGATCAAGTGAACGAAGTTTAAAAGAAGTATGGAAAGAATTAGAATGTGATCATACGTGGGAAGAACAAGAATATTTTTCTAAGGTATTAATTAATTTTAAAAAATCTAAAAATCTTTTAGATTTTACAGATATGTTAGATGTATTTATAAAAGAAGAAACAATACCACAATTAGATATTTTATTTGTTGATGAAGCTCAAGATTTAACTACAAAACAATGGAGAGTAATTGAAAAATTAAATCAACACTGTAAATTTAGATATATTGCAGGTGATGATGATCAAGCAATTTATAGATGGGCGGGTGCTGATGTTAAAAAGTTTTTAAATATAAAAGGTAATGTTGAAGTTTTGCCAATTAGTTATAGATTACCTAAGACTATTCATAAATTAGCTTGTGATATTTCTCATAAAATATCTTTAAGACAAGTTAAAAAATGGACATCAAGAGAGGATCAAGGATCAATAACCGATATATCTTCTATTGAAGATGTTGATATGTCAGATGGAGAGTGGCTTATATTAGCTAGATCAGGTTATCAATTATTTAAAGCAGAATCATATTGTAAAAGAATGGGTTGGTTTTATGAAAAAGGATATCATGAATTTAAAACTAATAAATTTGTTATTGCAATTAGATCATGGATTAAATTGAATAGAGGAGAAACTATTTCGTTTGACGAATTAAAAAAATTATATCAATGTATAAGAAGTAAAACAGGAATTAAGAGAGGATTTAAAAAATTAGAAGGTATAGATCAAAATGTTGAATTTTCATTACAAAATTTAAGAGATGATGTGGGACTTATAGCAGAAGGAGACTGGCAAGAAGTAATTTTTGGTCTTGATCCAGAAGATATTTTAATGTTTGAATCTTTAATTAAATCGGGAGATATATTTAAAAATAAAGCTCGTATTAGATTATCAACAATACATGGAATTAAAGGTGGAGAAAGTGATAATGTAGTCGTTATATCTGATATTTCTTATAAAACATGGAAAAAATTTAATATTGAACCAGATGATGAACATAGAGTATTTTATGTGGCAGTAACTAGAGCTAAAAAAAATTTGTTCTTGTTGCAGCCCGAAACGAAGTATAGTTACGAATTACGATGAAAGCATTAGGAACTTATATATTTGCAGGTGGTTTTACTTTAGGTGTAAGTAAACATTTTGATGTTGAAGCACATTTTGAAAGTAAACCTGGTTTGTATAAAAAAACTTTTAAAGCTAATTTTCCGGATATTCCTATTTATGAAGGTGAAGATGATTGGCCTAGAAAAAAATTTAAAAATAAAATAGATTTTGTTTATTGTAATCCACCATGTGCACCTTGGTCTAATTTAGGAGGAGCGCAAAAAGGAGCAGGAGCATGGAGAGCTGACCCTAGAATTAAATGTTGGAGAGATAGTTTTAATTTACTTAAAGAATTAAATCCTAAAGCCATTGCTATTGAATCTGTACCAAGAGTTTATAGTAAAAATGGTGGTAGACCAATGATTATGGAATTAACTAAAGAAGCAAATCAATTAGGATATCAAGTTACACATTTATTAATTGATGGTGGATTTACTGGATTAAATCATAGTCGTAAAAGATTTTTTTTTATAGCAACTAAATATAATTTAAATCCTTATAGATTAAATTTTGCTCCATTACCGACAGCGGGAGATGTTTTAAAATCATTTAAAGAGGAACACGGATCAGACATTGGACATCTAATGAAGTTAGGAGAAAATGAAAAACCTTATCTTAAACATTGTAAACAAGGAGAAAGTTTAAGAGTTACTTGGGAAAGATTTAATCCACCAGAAACTTGGGTGCGGGGAGGAACGAGAAAAGGAGTTAAAGGTAGACCACAATTTATGAAATGGAGATTAAAAGAAAATGCTCATATCCCTGTTATAGCTGGAGGATTTTATATTCATCCTACAGAAGATAGATTGTTTGGTCATAAAGAATTAGCATATATGGCGGGATTTCCTGTAGATTATAAATGGGAAGGACCTTCTTCTTCTATTGGATCACAAATCGCACGAGGAGTTATGCCTCCTGTAGCGGAATATGTAGCTAGAATTATAAAAGAAAGTATAGAAGTAAAAGATAAACCACTTGAAGAACATATGATAGTGGATTTTAGAAAGCAACCAGAACAAGAAAGTTTAATATGAAATTAGAAAATATAAAATCAAAATTAAAAGTATGGTCTTTACTTTATAGACAAGAAATAATTTGGTTTGCAGCTGGATTTATTGTAGGTATTATATTAATATGACTTATGAAGATATGTTTGATGATATGGATAAAGATACTTTAATTAAAGATATTGATGCTTTTCATAAAAAATTTGGATTTGAAAAAAATGGTACGGTATCAATACCAGAGGATAATGAGTTAGTTAATTTTAGAACTTCTTTTTTATTAGAAGAACTTACAGAATATACTCAAGCAATAACTAAAAAAGATACAGCTGCAGCTTTAGATGCTCTTGTTGATATAGTTTACATTGCATTAGGAACTGCGTGGCTTTTTAACTTACCTTTTGAAAAAGCTTGGCAAGAAGTACAAAAAGCTAATATGAGTAAAATAAGAACTAAAAGCAAATCAAAAAAACGTGGTACTTCTTTTGATGTAGTAAAACCAAAAAATTGGAGACCACCAGATATTGATCAAGTAATTTACGAAGAAAGAGAAAAACAAAGGGACGATGAAAATACTGATAACAGGTTTTAACGCACTAGCAGTTGGAACAGCAAGAAGTACACTTAATATAGCCACATCAGCAAGAGTTCTTCCTAAAGTTTTAAAAGACTTAGGACATGATGTTACTCAAAAAGCAATAATCCCGGGAGAAGATGTTTCACAATATGATAAAGTCATAGTATTTGTTTTTGGTCCTAATAGTTTATCTGCACGTTTTTGGTATGGTGCTGCTTACACTTTGATAAAAAGACCTGATGCCATTGTATCAATAGATGATTGGCAAACTAAAGATTCAGTAAGTGGCTTCGGTACATTTAGTCGAGGTCATTGGAGAATATGGAAAAAATTAAGTAAAGCTGGAAATCCTGTAGGTAAAGTAAATTGGAATGAAGCACAACCATATAAAAAAGAAATAGAAGATTTTGTAGATACATTTGCTTTTGAAAAATGGCCACATAAGTTATTAATACCAGCTTATGATGGAGGTAATTATGAAGCTTTAGGAATGAGAGCTAATGATATAATAAATTGGGATCCATCACCTTATACTGATTCTTATATGAATAATCCAGATGCTGGTTTATTTGATACACAACCTGCACCAATAGATTTAAAAGAAAGAACGTGGGCACTAGCAAGTTTAGTGAGTAAACAAAATTGGTTAAAACAACAATATTTTACTTGGCCAGTAAAAACTTTTGGAAATATAAAAGAACAACAACCCCGACTTAAAGAGCACGAATTATATCAAGAGTATAAAAGTTTATGGGGAATTATAAGTCCTCCTCATTATCATACTTTAAATACTTCAGGTTGGTGGAGAGTTAGATATAATATGGCAAACGATGCTAATTGTATTTTATATGGACATCCTAATGAAACTAAAATTTTTGGAAAAGCTTATGACTTAAATATAGAGGAAATAGAAAAATGTAGCGATGACGAATTAATAGATATATATAGAAAGCAAGCTCAAGCTTTTAAAGAAAAAACTTGGACTAAAGAAAGAACGAAAGAATTTTTTAAATGTTTATTAGAGGAAAAATCTTAATTTTTGAAGGACCAGATGGTGTAGGTAAAACTACACTTATTAATCATATTAAAAAAAAATTTAAAAACTCTTATTATATGCATTTAAGAGTTCATAAAAATATGAAACTTTGGCATACTGCCAGTGCAAGATTAGCAATAAGAAAACAACTTGAAGGTAAATTAGTTTTAATAGATAGACATTGGCCTAGTGAACAATTCTATTCTTACATAAGAAGTAATGGCCCGAGTTATAATCCAGGTTTTTTATATAACAGATTAAAAGAAAGAAATGCTAAATACATTTGGTGTATTCCAGAAGATACAGCAAGAGTAAAAGAAAATCATAGATTAAATAAAACGTTAAGACATGAAGAATATGATAACATAGATTCAGTTATAGATGATTATTATTTTTCGTGGTTTGGTAAATGTAAAAGAAATGTTTTTATAAAAAATTTATCTCCTTTAAGAGAAAGAAAAGATTTCATAAGATATGATATGTTTAAAGATGGTTATAAATTAGATCAATTTACTGATAGGATATTTAATGCGATACATGTATAAAATAAGACCTATGGATAAAGAACAAGAAATAATTGAAGCTATGTCTTATAAAAAAATGTTAAAAAAATTAGTTTTAAAATTTCCTAAACAAATTGTAATTTGTTTTTATAAAAATAAAAAAGGTAAATATATAGAAAAACAGATTAATACTAATGAAATTAAAGTAAAAGATTAATGAAAAATTTAAATAATCAATATAGAAAAAAATTATGGGATATTCATCGAAAAGCAGATTTTATTTGTAAACCAAGAGATTTAAAAATAAAAGAAAAATTAAATGATAGTTGGATAATAGATATGGATGACCCTATTATTACTATACCTGAAAGAAAATTATCTTATAGTTTTATGTTTGGTGAAGCTGCCTGGATGTTAGAAGGTAAAAACGATGTTGAAAGTGTGGCTAAGTATGTAGATGGTATTAAAAGATTTAGCGATGATGGAATAACTTTTTTCGGCGCATATGGTCCTAAAATTATAACACAAACTTCATATGTAGTAGATACTATTATAAAAGATAACGATACAAGACAAGCGGTTATTAATATATGGAGAGAGAATCCTAGATCAAGTAAAGATATTCCTTGTACATTATCTTTACAATTTATTTTAAGAGAAGCAAGTGATGAATTATGGCTACATACTATTGCTACAATGAGAAGTAATGACGCCTGGTTAGGAACTCCTTATGATACTTTTAATTTTAGTGCTATATCTTTTTATATAGTTTGCTGTTTAAATTTTAGAGGATTAAAATGTAAATTAGGAAGTTTAAATATTCAAGCAGGAAGCAGGCATATATATGAAACTGATTTTAATAAACTTGATAGTATTTTTCAAAGCACATATCATGATGAAAGTAGAGTATCATTTAATAAATTAATAGATAAATATAAAGTAAGACCTAATTATTTTATTTCTATTTTAAGAGAAATGGCCGATGTTACAGGTACCGAATTAAGACAACACGGTATGCTAGATGAAAGGCTCAAGTATCTTATTTATGGATAATTATAGACAACCAGCGGATTTTTATTTTTTAAGAATGGCATTGTTAGTATCAGAACGAGGTACATGCATCAGAAGAAAAGTTGGTTGTATTTTAGTAAATAAAAAAAATCATGTATTAGCAACTGGTTATAATGGAAATCCAAGTGGATTTGCTCATTGTTTAGATAATCCTTGTGAAGGAGCAAATTCATCAAGCGGAAAAGATTTAGATAAATGTGAAGCAATACATGCTGAGCAAAACGCATTACTTCAATGTAAAAATGTATATGATATTCACACTGTTTATTGTACTGTGAGCCCTTGTATTCATTGTGTTAAATTACTCTTAAATACATCAGCTAAAAATATAGTGTTTGGAGAGAAGTATATTCAAAAAGATGCTGAAAGATTATGGATGATGTCAGATAGAGAATGGACATATATAAATATTAATTTTATTTTAGGAAAATTAAACTAATGTTTAATGTTAATAAAATAGATGAAGCAAACTTAATAGCCATAGATACAGAGACCTATGATCCTAATCTTAAAACAATGGGACCAGGTGGTTTTAGAAAAGATGGTTTTATAGCAGGTATTTCTATTGCAACTGATAGTGGATATAACGAATATTTTCCAATTAAACACCAAGGTGGTGGAAATTTAAATAAAGAAAAAGTAATTAGTTTTTTATTATATATTTACTCAAGAAAGAAAAAGCTTGTATTTGCTAACGCAATGTATGACGTAGAGTGGCTTTATTCACTGGATAAGCGACTTACCCTTACTCGTAGTCACGAGATTTTAGATGTACTTTCAATAGAACATTTACTTGATGAAAATAAATTAAAGTATTCTTTAAATTCTTTGGCTAAACATTATTTAAGAAAATCTAAGTACGAAGTTGAACTTGAACAGGCTGTCTTATATAAGTTTGGTAAACGTGCTAAAGTAAAAGAAAATTTATGGAGATTACATGCTAATGAAGTAAGTGAATATGCAAAAGAAGATGCTTTACTTACTTTACAAATTTATCAAAAACAACAAGAAAGAATAAAGAAGGAAGATGTTGAAGAGATTGTTAAATTTGAATCTAAACTAATACACGTTTTATTTGAGATGAGAAAAAAAGGTGTAAGAGTTGATGTTGATAAAGCCCATAAATTATATGAAGAATTAGAAAAAAAACAAATCCACTTGCAATCACGACTAAATACTTTAGGAGGTTCCATAGTAAATGTATGGGCAAATGCCTCCTTAAAGGAAGCATATGATAAAAATAACATTAAATATAACTACACCGCAAAAGGTACTCCATCTTTCACTGCAGGTTGGCTGGAAACTCAAGTGGATGATGTTAGTCAGAGTATCTTAAATATTCGTAAATTAGACAAGATAAGAAATACATTTATTAAAAATATGATTATAGATAAAGCTATTGATGGAAGAATATATTGTAGTTTTAATCCAATGGGTACGGTAACTGGTAGATTTAGTTCTCAATATCCAAATCTTCAACAAGTACCAGCTAGAGACCCTGAACTTGGCCCGATGATCAGAAGTTTATTTGTACCAGAAGAAGATTCAGAATGGTATTGTGCTGATTACTCTCAGCAAGAGCCAAGAGTTTTAGTACATTATGCCTCTCTTAAAGATATGAGAACTGCCGTAAGAGTACAAGATGAATTTTGTAAAAATGATAAAACAGACTTTCATCAAATGGTTGCTAATATGGCTGGAATAGAGAGAAAACAAGCTAAGACTATTAATTTAGGATTATTTTATGGTATGGGAAATAAAAAATTAGCGGCAGAATTAGGTTTAGATACTGATCAAGCTTATGAGTTATTCAATAAATATCATAACAAGGTACCTTTTGTTAAAGAATTATCAAGACAAGTATCAAATGTGGCAGGGAGTAGAGGGTATATTAAAACTTTACTTGGTAGAAAAAGAAGATTTGATATGTGGGAACCTAGAGATAGTTGGGGAGAAAGAGCATATTCACTTTCAGAAGCATATGCGCAATATCCTAAACAAGAGTTAAAAAGAGCTTATACTCATACAGCATTAAATGCTTTAATACAAGGGTCTTCAGCAGATATTACTAAAGCAGCTATGTTAAAAATTTATGAAGCTGGAATATTAGATGAAATAGATTTAAAATTAACAATACATGATGAATTAGATTTTTCTATTCCTTGGAATAAACAAAAATGTTTTGAAGAAGCTTTACAAATTATGAAAACTTGCGTAAAGTTGAAAGTGCCTCTTAAGGTAGATGTCGAGAAAGGAGACAATTGGGGCAACGCAAAATAAATGAAAATAGGTTTTATTGGTTTAGGAAAACTAGGTTTACCAGTTGCTCTTGCTTGTGAAAGTAAAGGTCACACAGTTTGTGGCACTGACATAAATGATCGTACACTTCGTGATATAAGATTTAAAACTCTTACTTACAGAGAAGAAGGTGCTAACGAATTACTACAAAAATCAAAAATTGAATTAAAGACTACAGATAAAATTGTAGAAGAAAGTGATATTATTTTTGTACCAATACAAACTCCACATGCTGATAAATATGAAGGTATTACACGTATTCCAGAAGAAAGAGCAGATTTTAATTATGATTATTTAGTGAAAGGAATAAAAGATTTAAATGAAGAAATTGAAAAACAAGGGAAAGATAAAGTTGTGGTTATTATATCTACTGTCCTTCCTGGTACTATTACAAAATTTATTAAACCAATTTTAGGAAAACACTTAAAACTTTGTTATAATCCATTTTTTATTGCAATGGGTACAACCATAAATGATTTTTTAAATAGTGAAATAATTTTATTTGGCGTTGATAATAAGAATGCAGCAGAAAAAGCAAAAGAATTTTATAAAACAATAAGTAATGCTCCATTTCATGAAACAACTTTAGAAAATGCTGAATTAATTAAAGTGGTTTATAATACTTTTATTTCAACAAAAATAGCTATGATAAATACAGTTATGGAAACATGTCATCATTTACCTAATACTGATGTTGATGATGTAACTAAAGCTCTTGCTTTATGTACAGATAGAATTATTAGTCCTAAATATTTATCAGGAGGTATGGGAGATGGAGGCGGTTGTCATCCAAGAGATAATATAGCTCTCAGTTATTTAGCTCGTAAATTAAGTTTATCATATAATTGGTACGATAATATAATGAAACAAAGAGAAGTGCAAACTGAATGGTTAGCTGATTTGATTATTTCTGAAAAGTACGAAAGAAAAATAAATATATTAGGTAAATGTTTTAAACCAGAAACTAACTTAACAGTAGGTAGTCCTTCAATATTACTTAAAAATATTTTAGAAGAAAAAGGAGAAGAAGTTACAATGTGGGATCCTTGGGTTGACAATAGTGATATTATGAAAGTTAAAGATGAATATGAATGGGATAAAAAACCACAATTATTTTTTATAGGAACTAAACATGAAGTGTGGAAAGAATTTTATTTTATGCCTGGGTCTGTAGTTATTGATCCATTTAGATATTTAAAAGTTAAAGATGATGTAAAATATATACCTATTGGAAAAAATAATGACCCCACTTGAAAGAATTAATTATATAAGAAGATGGATTGTTGATTATATTGAAAGTATGGATACACCAGCTAATTGTTTAGTTGTCGGAATTTCAGGAGGAGTTGACTCTTCAGTAGTAAGTACAATTTGTGGATTAACCGGTATTAAAACTCTTGTGGCATCAATGCCTATTTCACAAAGACCAGAAGATCATGACTTATCAATTAAACATAAAAATTGGTTAACAACTAAATTTCAAAATTGTTACAGTGTGGAAATAGATTTAACACATACTTTTTTAACTTTTGAAAATCAAATGATTGATATGAAATTTACAGATAAAATGGGATTAGCTAACTCAAGAGCAAGAATGAGAATGATGTGTTTATATCAATTATCCGCTAGTACCAGTGGAATTGTGGTAGGAACAGGAAATAAAATTGAAGACTTTGGTGTAGGTTTTTTTACAAAGTATGGCGATGGAGGCGTAGATATTTCGCCAATAGCTGATTGTACTAAAACACAAGTATGGGCAATGGCAAAAGAATTAAAAATATTAGATGAAATTGTTGAAGCAGAACCTACTGATGGATTGTGGAATGATGGAAGAAAAGATGTAGATCAATTAGGAATGTCTTATTCTCAAATAGAATATTTAATGAATAATCCTACCGAACCTTCTTATGAAAAATATTTAAAATTAAGAAAGAAGAATTTACATAAAATGAAACCAATACCTGTATGTAATTTTGATGGAAAAACAGATTTGGCAAACGATTAGATCAAAGTTAAACGATTTTTTTATTCAACGAATTGAGACACAGATTGAACGAGGAATTCCTGATGTGCACTACTGCTCAGCTGGTCAGACTGGTTGGTTGGAAGGAAAGTATTTGCGGTCCCCCAAAAGAGAAAAAACCAAATTAAAACTAAAATTGAGTATAGAGCAAATCGCATGGCACAAGTCTTATACCCATCACGGCGGTCTTGTCTATATAATTGTGAAAAAGGATAAAGAAATTTATTTATTTCCAAGTTCAGAAGGTGAAGCTTTAGCAATTGGTGTAACACGAGAAGAATGGGAGCAAAAAGCGATAGCGAAAGATTGGAACACAATAAAGAAAATCTTGTCGAATAAGAATTAAAATAATATAAAGTAAGAATAGCAAGTAATTATCGCAGGGCGTAAAGCCGTGGGTCTACAGAGACAGATAGTTACTTGCCTAACAAGAAAGGAGAAATATGCCAGAAGAAAAAGAGAGTATTCTGAAGCGAATACAAAAGCTATTAAAAATGTCGCAAGAGAATGGCGCATCAGAGAACGAAGCCATGCTTGCTGCTAATAAAGCTCAACAATTGCTTTCGGAACACAATCTATCTATGTCTGATATTAAAGATGATACAGAAATAGAACCAATTGATAAAGAATCATTTGATGTCGAAAGAGATAATTGGCGTGGTTGGATTCAATCAGCTACTGCTAAGTTATATTTTTGTCAAATGTATACTTCGTCAGGTGTAGATGCTAATTATCGGAGAGTGAAAAAAGCTACTTTTGTTGGAAGAAAATCTAATAGAATAGTGGCTAAATCAATGTGCGATTACTTTATTAGTACAGTTTTAAGACTTGCAGAAAACGAGTTTAAAACTGTACCTGGTAGTAAATCGGATATAAATCGAATGAAACAAGCTTTTAAGTTAGGGTGCGCAAGTCGTCTAGCTAAGAGATTGAAAGATAGATTTTATGAAATAGCTCCACCTTACGAAGGTATAAAAAATCCAGATGGATTACCAATGCTTTATAAGAATGAACAAAAGGCTCTTTCGGAGTGGCTAGTTAGTCAAGGTGTTCGTATTGTACAGAAAAAAAGCAGTATGAATATAAGAGATAGAGCCGCTTATCATAACGGTAAAGCAGCAGGCGGTGGTATTGGTCTAGATACTCAAGTAAATGCTCAAACAAAAAGTAGAATGCTTGGGAGATAAATGTTATAATGGGGCCAGGAGATTGGCCCCATGAAACTAACAGAAATTAAATACAAAAATACTATCACTAAAGTCATCTTTAAAAAGATAGATGACTATGCTTTATATACATATAATACTAACACATTAATTATTCGCAAAGGGCTTACTAAACAAATGTTAGGTAAGACTTTATTTCACGAGTTATTTCATATTATTATGGCTTTAAATGATTTCGAAGTAGGACCACATGGTGAAGAAAAAGTAGCAACTCTAACAGAACAATATTATACTATTCTTAAAAGTAATCCTATTCTCAAAAACTTAATTATAAGGAGTTTAAAAGAAAAATGAAATTTGTACTAAGTATGATTATATGTAGTTCTGTTTTTCAAAATTGCCTTCCTCCTCATGCAATGCCGGATTTATACAATTCTCATTATGAATGTATGCTTGCCGGCTATAATGAATCTATAAATAAGGCAAAAGAAATTGGTCCTGAAGAAGTAAATAAATATGGAACTATAATTAAATTTATGTGTATTGATGAAGAAATTATTTTTCCAAAAGAAAAACCTAAAGGTGATGATGTTTAAAGAAGCTCATAATAATTTAATAGCAGAGTTGATGAGTTTACCAACTAGAAATTATTGGGTAAAATTTATTTATGTAAATAAATTAAATCCAACAAAAAAATTATATTTAGAATTTCCACAATACGATAGTGAACCTTATTTTCCAAGAGTAAATAGGTTTTATGAATTTTGCATGAAGAATATGAAAATGTTTAATTTTATAGATTATGAAGTAATTGAATATAATAACGAAATTCCACGTTATCAAGTAGATTTAGAAAAAGAGTATACAATCCATTAAAATAGTGTGACGTAGGACGTCAGAGAGCGCAGGTTTTAGTCTTTTAGATAGTAAGTATCGTATTATTTTTTCTTGTTTTTAAGGAATATTTATAATATAAAAAAATATATAAAGTAAAAATTAGAAAGGAAAAATATGACGAAAGAAAAATTAAGTACCTTAATTAAAAAGGTAAATAAAGAAAACGAGCCACCAGGTGGCTGGAAAAAAGAAGATAAAATATCTGCTCATGATATGTCGAATAAAGAAGTAGCTGCATCTGTAGATTTAGATGTATCTGACTTCGATGACTCAGGCGATATGTTAGACGAGCTTCGTGATATAATGGACGGTAATACATGAATCATTTAGTAATTACAAGAAACGATTTAATATATTCAAATGCAATATCTAGAACTAATAATTGGCCTAGACATTTTAAAGATCATGACTTTGAAGATATTAAAAAATTCGATCAGAGACAAGAGTGGCCAATTCATTTCTCGATTAAGATGAGAAAAGATTGTTGGCGTATTCTTTTCGAACATGCGAATGGAGAGTTATATCAATTAGATATACCTAACTCTATTTACAATAAACTTAAACTTAACTTAGAAGAGGAGGTAAAACCAGTTGTCTATAATTAAACATGTAGTTATATTAAAGACAGGATTTCATTTTAGTTTTATGCATGCTACACCTTTAGATTGGGAGCATGTAAGAGCTGTTATTCATGACAAGACTGTTGAACCAGCCCAGGCTAGATGGGATGGAGAAAATTACGAGATGCTTTGTGACGAAAACGCATTATCTAAAAATAATGCTCAATTAAATCAGAAAGCGACAATGGCATATAGAAACTATTGGCATTGGTATAATAATGAAGTACCAGAAGATGCTCGTGATACAAATGATATAAATAGGAGAAATATATATGGGAATGTAGTTTTAGTAAAACACCCATATTTAAATAAATAGAAAGGTATAAAAATGGAAGTATTAATTATATTATTACTCTTAGGAGCGATATAATATGAATAATAAAGATGTAATAAAAGCCATAAAACTATGTGGAACTCCAATGAAACCTAATAAGTTTTGGAGTAAAACTGCACTTACTGCAGCTGCAAGAAAAGCAAAAGCTAATGCTTGTGTACACTTTATGACTGGTATTCCTAACTCTAAAGAAGGTTGGGAATTCATTAAGTTAATGAAGAAGTATCTACATAAAGGAAGATATAGTATAAGACTAAAGGGTCGTGGATCAAGAAAGATACATGGAAATCAAAGTTATGTTCCATTACCACACGCTGAACATTACTCTATATACATTGATCAAAAGATAAAAGATGAAAATAATCCACAATATTTCTATGAAAAAAAATGGAAGCAAGAGAGTGAGATAAGACGAATCATCGCTGATTTAGAAAGTATTGTTAATAAATAAGTTTAGAATGATTCTAAAATGGAATTAATAATTTTAAATGATGGATTATATTCTCTTGTTGAAGTAACAAAAGAGATGATGAATGGTATAGAACTTGTAAGTAAAGTTACTTGTTTTGATTTATGTGATATTTTAAGATTACATTTAACAACTCATAGTGAGATACTTAATGCTCATGTAATGAATGATGGTAGTGGAGACTTTTATGGTTGTATATGTAAATAAAAGGTATAAATGGAATAAAAAAAATATAAAATATAATTAGAAAGGAGAATTATGACTCAAAAAATAAAAGTTACTGCAGAGATGGAGATAGAAGATGATGTAGCTATTGATGGTTTATCAATGGATACAAGTCTAGGTTTATTAGGAACTATTAAATCTTATGATATAGATTATGAAAAGAAAAAAGAGTTAAAACCTAAACTTACTTATGATCAAGTTAAGGAAAAGTATTTTCATAAAGATTTAAATATTGATACTATGAGAACTCAAATTATATCTGCTTTCATTACTGAATATAGCGAGAAATTTCATGACTTTGCTGTTGATGCGTTAGATGAAACTGTTTTAAAACAAGAGTTTGGAGAAATACCTGAGCAAGATCAAGAATTAGTCACTGAAATATTAAATGACGAATATACTCATGAAGTATTAGCAAAGAAAGCATTGAAAGATAAACATGGCATTGAATAAAAAGAAAAACATAAAAATGGATTTAAAGTTTAGTAAAGTGTTGGAAAGAATACACGAACTTAAATTAGAATTTGTTAATAATAAATATCCTGATGCTTTATACTCTAAAATAAACGACATAGATGTAAGAGTTAAAGGTATTTTCGAGGTATATAGGAATAATAAATAATATAGTATATTAAAATGAATATATTTTATTTAGATTTTCATACTGATAAGTGTGCCGAGTATCATTGCGATAAACACGTACTCAAAATGATTGTAGAATACGCACAATTGCTATCTACTGCTCATCGAGTTTTAGATGGCAAAGAAGAAAAGAAGTTATCTGTAAATGGTAAAACTATGGTTAAGTATTGGACTTTACCAGATGAGAAAGAAAAATTTTTATATCGAGCTGCATATTATAATCATCCGTGTGCTATTTGGACACGACAAAATAAAGATAATTATAGATGGCTCTTACATCTGTGGTGTGCTTTAAATAAAGAATACACTAAAAGATATGATAAAGTTCACGAAACTTATAAAAAATTAATACAACATATCTATCAATTTCCTCGTAACATTGTGATAGAAAACTTTACTCAACCTCCGCAATGTATGCCAGACGAATGTAAAATAAAAGATAATACAGTTCAAGCTTATAGAAATTTTTACAAGGCTCACAAGAAAGAGTTTGCTACCTGGAAAAATCAAGTACCTGAGTGGTTTAATTAACTTTACAAACACGATAAAATATGCTAACCCTAACGTAAATGTTAGTGTATTTTCAGTTCAGGCGTTGTGGTTATTACGCACACGGCCTTATCGAATCTGAAAATTTAGATGTTGCAGCAAAGGCTCTCTGGTCTGAGCATGTAAAAACATTTAAATGGGAACCACAATTAAATTTTATTCCCGATGACATGAATACACTGACTATTGAGGAGTATAAATATGGCGCAAGCTCTGATGGAAAAACTGAACCAGAAGCGAAGCCTGGAGGCGAAATGGGCAAGTGAGTTTATTGCAAATGGAGCAGTTACTGTTGAAATGGTTAATATCTCTAAAGAGGTAAAGAAACTAGAACAGGAAATAAAAGAGGACAGCGAAAAACAACCATAGTTCGCTGTACATTGTTGATTAATTAAAATACCATAGTAATATGGCTAAAGTACCTATCTCACGATTAAATTCTGCACCTGAAAACTATGTACAAAATGATTTTAACCAATTAATTGAAGATTTACAAGATATGGTTAAGATTTTAAATTCAACTTACCCTAAAGATCAAACTGATGAACAAGAT